>ERZ825525.81-NODE-81-length-132801-cov-7.519888_pt1 | contig 132801 bp, 127 predicted proteins | sample MGYA00519930_ERZ825525 | MGnify/ENA primary metagenome ERZ825525 (study PRJEB31778, sample SAMEA3449203) | human gut metagenome | biome: human gut; feature: human-associated habitat; material: faeces | place: United Kingdom | collected 2010/2012 ... | reverse complement strand
TGGTCCGGTAGTTCAGTTGGTTAGAATGCCAGCCTGTCACGCTGGAGGTCAGGGGTTCGAGCCCCCTTCGGATCGCCATTTTTCCCAGCTGGTGTAGCTCAATGGCAGAGCAACTGATTTGTAATCAGTAGGTTGTAGGTTCGACTCCTATCACCAGCTCCACCATAACACCTTATATTTTATCCTGGATGGGTTCCCGAGTGGCCAAAGGGAGCAGACTGTAAATCTGCCGTCGCAGACTTCGGTGGTTCGAATCCACCCCCATCCACCACTTTAAGCGGGAATGGCGGAATTGGCAGACGCGCACGGTTCAGGTCCGTGTGCTGGTGACAGCATGCAGGTTCAAGTCCTGTTTCCCGCACCAAGGGCAAGCATTTACGCTTGCCCTTTTTCGTTTGCCGTTAAAGCCATATAGCATAAAAAAGAGCCTGCCGCCTTTAAATGCGGCAAGCCCTTTTTAGCTGCTTAAAGCTCTTTTTTACGTCTTGGGTATAAGCTCGGATACGTATTCAAGGCGGATATACTCCCAATCCAAAATGTACTGTTTGAAGAGCTGCGCCTTTTCCGCATCTAAATTAAGCACTTGAACGGTGTAAATATCATTTACAAGGTCATAGTAATAGCTTGCAAACTGTAACTGGGCTCTTGCCCAAGAGGGCATGGCTTTGTGTCGCTCCCCTATTATCTTACCCAGCCCGGCCAGATATTCCTTGTTTGCGTAGCTGGGAAGCTGGGATTTGACCACCCGTATTTTAACGCCGGGGAAGGAAGATATTATGCTGGTCAGCTCCCTCCCTATCCTGTCCGTGTCCGCATCCCTGGTGACACGCACGTTGATATACTCTTTGTTGTTGTTATCGAAGAATATACCGACGTAAATACTGCTGTTGCGGGTAAAATATCCCGAGGCTTCTATCGCCTGATAAGCCTTTTCCCTTTCCGGGTTTGTGGCAAGCTTCTTATCGGCAACTTCCGTGCTGACATATCCCCACTTGCCGTCGCAGAAAACCTCCAGCCATTCCTTGCCGTTGACGGTGGTTATGCTCTTTACGGGCTTCATATCTCCCTTTTTGATTTTGCCGATAATTTTGTATTTGCGCCCCGGCGATGAGCGCACCTTTACCGTTTTTAATATCGGGTAAACCGGCAGCGTATCAAGGTCAGTATCAGAAAGATATTTGCCGTATACATAGCCTTCGATCCCGTTGTAAGCGACGCGGATCCATTTGCCGCTTTCGCCCGTCCGCTTCACTATATCGCCGCGATTGAGCCCGCCGACGATGCTGTATTTTGTTCCGGGGCCGTTTCGCACGTTTACGGATGTGGTAGCATACCTGGTATCTTCCGTATAGTACCCATAGGCGGCGGCAGGCAGCAGCATGGTGAAAATCAAGAATAACGCTAAGAATTTTTTCATAATGCCTTTGTCTCCTTTCGATTTTTGATGGCGTCTGTGGTGTAATGTATGCTACTATCTATACATTCACTATAACATACTAAAATTGGGAAATATGTTAATATTATTAGAACAATTCGCTTTGCAGCCTTGCGTATACCGTTCAACAAAAATAAATATGCATAAAAGGTGTTGACATCTCATTTCTGTGGTGCTATGATAATCATCGTTCGGTGAACAATATCTGGGTGTGGCGCAGTTTGGTAGCGTGCTTGAATGGGGTTCAAGAGGCCGGAAGTTCAAATCTTCTCACCCAGACCAAAAAACAGCTCATAGTAAATATGGGCTGTTTTTTTCTATATTTATCCCGTTACAGCATTATGCATATCAGGCCGTTACAGCCCTCGTTCACCATGCGTTCAATGGTGCTTTGCAGCTTTTGCTGTACGTTTTCCGGCATTCTGCTCACCTTTGACGCCATGCCCTCCTTGGCCATTTCATAGAGGGACTTCCCAAATATATCCATATCCCATATCTTACCGGGGTCCTTCTCAAAGGTGCTGGTCAGGTAATCCGCAAACTCCTCGCTCTGTTCCTCGGTACCCACCAGCGGCGATACCTCTGACTCTATATTTACCTTTATGAGGTGCAGCCCAGAGGCATGAGCGCGAAGCTTTACGCCGAACCTGCCGCCCCGCTGGACTATCTCCGGCTCGTCAAGTTCCATATCCTCTATGTCCGGAGGAACGGTGCCGTAGCCTGTGGCCGCCGCCTGTTCAAGGGCGGAACGTATCCTGTCGTATTCCTTCTTGGCTACTATAAACTCCTTCAGGGAAGCTATCAGATGGGCGTCATCCCGTATTTCGTAGCCGCATTCTTCACTTATTACGGAATAGAACATCCCGTCGTCCGGGGCCAAGCCGACCGTCATCTCTCCGATGGCGAGGTCGAGGCAGGAAAGCGTGGGGGCTGAGTAACCCTCGATCCCACTTAAAGCTTCAAGGAGGGCATTGCTGTCTCCCATTCGCTCCATGCTTCCGACGGCATTCAAAAGGGGCTCTGTCACCCGCCTTGCAAGCCAGTGATCCGGTCCCAGCGCATTTACCCATGAAGGTATTGCTACGTTTACCGAACGTATCGGGAAAGCCATGAGCATTGAGCTTAAAAGCTCCTCAAATTGAGTCTGCTCCATTGTCATTGCGTTTGCCGGCATGGCTATAACACCGTATTTTTCAGAGAGGGCCGCCGCAAGCTCTGTGGCTTCTGCGCCGCAGGGATCGGTGCTGTTTACAAGCACAATAAAGGGCCGGCCGGTATTTTTCAGTTCGGTTATAACCCTCTCCTCTGCGTCTACATAAGCCGGGCGCTTGATGTCGGTTATGCTGCCGTCGGTCGTCACCATTATGCCTATGGTAGAATGCTCGGTGATGACCTTGTTAGTACCTATTTCCGCAGCGTCCTCGAAGGGTATGTCGTAGTCGAACCACGGCGTGCGCACCATTCTGGGGGCGTTGTTCTCGACATGGCCTACGGCCCCTTCCACCATGTACCCAACGCAGTCAGCCATGCGTATCTTTATCCGCATGCTCTCTATCTCAAGTGTCGCCGCCTCATTGGGTATGAAGCGGGGTTGGGTAGTCATTATGGTCCTTCCTGCGGCACTCTGAGGCAGCTCATCTGTGAGCCGCGCCCTGACGTTTTCGTCCTGTATGCTGGGTATTACCATAACGTCCATAAAGCGCTTGATGAAGGTTGACTTGCCGGTACGTACCGGCCCTACCACGCCTATGTATATTTCTCCGTTTGTGCGCCGGGCTATATCCCTGTAAAGCTCATTTTTATCCATAAGGCACCTCCTGTAATGTGTGCAATAGATTTATATGTGCAAAGCATGCGGTTCATGCGGGATAAAAACAAAACCACCGGATATCCGATGGTTTTTATTTTATGTGAATCCTATGCCTTATCGTTCAGCCTGTCGTTCTTGCCGCGCTGGCGTACTTTAATTCTTATGGGCGTTGCATCCAGAGAGAAGGACTTTCTTATGTAATTTTCAAGATAACGCTGGTATGAGAAATGCATTATCTTTGGGTCGTTCACCACTATGGCAAATGTAGGCGGGTTGGTGGCAAACTGCACAGCGTAGTATATCTTCAATTGCCTGCCCTTATCGGAGGGAGGGGCGGTTACCGTTACAGCTTCGGATATAACGTCGTTCAGTGTGCCTGTGGATATGCGCATACTGTTCTGGGTATAGGCATATTTTGCCGTTTCCAGCACCTTGTTCACCCTCTGACCCGTCTTTGCGGAGATAAACAGCATGGGAACATAACTCATGAAGGCCAGATCTGTTGTAAGCTCCTTCTTGAACTTGTTCATGGTGTTGGTGTCCTTCTCGATGACGTCCCACTTGTTGACTATAACTACGGAAGCTTTGCCCTCCTCATGTACATAGCCAGCTATGCGCACGTCCTGCTCGCTAAGCCCCTCTGCGGCATCTATGACTATAAGCACAACGTCTGCCCGTCGTATGGCGCCAAGGGAACGTATGACGCTGTAGCGCTCAACCGTTTCGTCCTCAATGGCACGCTTACGCCGGATGCCTGCGGTGTCCACCAGCACAAAGTCATCGCCGTTCCATGTGAATGGGGTATCTATGGCGTCGCGGGTGGTGCCGGATATGCTGCTCACTATTGTACGCTCATAACCCAGCAGCGCGTTTACCAGGCTGGATTTGCCCACGTTTGGTTTGCCCACTATGGCGATATTTATGGCCTCATGCTCAAGCTCCTTCTCGCACTTGGGGAAATACGATATCACCTCGTCCAGCAGATCGCCTATGCCCAGGCCCTGCTCGGCGGATATCGTTATGGGATTGCCTATGCCCAAAGCATAAAAGTCGTATGCCGAGTCCTCATACTTCGGGTGATCCACTTTATTTACTGCAAGCACTATGGGCTTCTTGGAGCGGCGCAGTAAATCCGCCACGTCCTCATCGGCGGCGGTTATGCCCTCACGGCCGTCTACCATGAATATGATGACGTCGGCTGTCTCTATGGCAAGCTCGGCCTGGCGGCGCATCTGAGTGCTTATTATATCGTCCTTCATGGGCTCGATACCGCCTGTGTCCACCAACGCGAAATGGTGATCCAGCCATTCCGCGTCGCCGTAGATTCGGTCGCGGGTGACGCCCGGCGTATCCTCTACTATGGCGATGCGCTTGCCGACTACCTTATTGAAGAAGGTGGATTTTCCAACGTTCGGGCGGCCTACTACCGCCACAAGTGGCTTTGACATATTATATAACCTCTCTTGATTGCATTTGTAAGTAAGGCGGTGTGCTTCCACAAAATACACCATTTTTAATTGTAAAGCATTTTTATCTAAATGTCTACGGTCTTGTTTCTCAGCCGCGTTTCGGGTATAATATAGGCAAATCTTCACAAACAGAGAAAGGCGAATACGAACTAAAGAGATAATATGACATTTAAAACCTTGCTTCAAGGCGCAAAGAGAGACCTTCGCGAGATATTTACTTTAAGGAGACTTCTTTTTATTTTGCTCGGAACAGCCATATGCTCCTTCGGCATATACAATGTCCACGACCAATCCGGCATAACTGAAGGCGGCGCGCTGGGACTCATACTGCTGTTGAACCACTGGTTTGGTCTGCCTTCATCTATAGCCACACCCATAATAGACATAATCTGCTACGCCCTCGCCTTCCGTGCGCTGGGCAGGCATTTTCTTGAGATTTCGGCCTTCTCCACACTGAGCATGGCCATGTTTTTCAGAATTTGGGAGCGCTTCCCCCCTGTCCTTCCCAGCCTTGCAGATAAGCCCCTTTTAGCGGCTCTCTTGGGCGCGCTGTTTATAGGCGTAGGAGTGGGCATAGTGGTCAGAAACGGCGGTTCCTGCGGCGGAGACGATGCCCTGGCGCTGTTCATTCACAAGGTTTCCGGCTGGCGGTTATCTCGAGCCTACCTCATAAGCGATCTTACCGTACTGGCGCTGTCCCTCACCTACATACCCTTTAAAAAGATATTCTTCTCCCTCATTACTGTCACCATCTCCTCCTACATACTCGAGGCAGTACAGGGAAAGAAAAAGGAGCAGGAAGGGACGGAAGGCGTAAGAGCATAACGAAATATCCAAAGCCCGAGGCAGTGCTTCGGGCTTTTCTGCGCAGAAAAACAAAAGGTGCTGAAAGCCATAATGCTTTCAGCACCTTTTATCTGGTCGGGGCGACGTGATTTGAACACGCGACCTTTTGGTCCCGAACCAAACGCGCTACCAAGCTGCGCTACGCCCCGATGGAGCCAACGAGGGGATTCGAACCCCTGACCTGCTGATTACGAATCAGCTGCTCTACCGACTGAGCCACGTTGGCATTGCCGGTGAACCGGCTCGGTTAATAATTATAGCACAGTTGCCTTTTTATGTCTACTGACAAAAATCAATAAAGTTTAGCCAGCGACTTTATACTTTTGAGCTCATCGCTGGAGGTAATCGGCGTCAGATGAAATTCCTGTATGTGCAGAGTGCTGTCCTGCTGTATCCATATGGAGCGGCCCTGCTCGCGGGGCAGGATAGGCGCGCTCTCAGTAGTGTTTTCGTATATCATCTTTGCTATGTCAGGGTGTACCTGGAGCAGATAGCCCGTACAGCTTTCGGTAGCAAAACTGCGCATTATCTTCTTTCGCACCTTGAGAAGCATCGTCTCAGCAGATATCACCCTGCCGCTGCCGTTGCAGTAAGGGCATGTGGTCTGCAATACGTTGCTTATACACTTTCTGGACTTCTTGCGGGTCATCTCCACAAGGCCGAGCTGTGTTATGCCGAGCACGTTGGACTTGGTGCGGTCCTTGCGCAGCTCCTCCTTGAGGGTTTCTATGACCTTTTCCTTATCCCCGGATTCGTCCATATCTATGAAGTCGATTATTATTATGCCGCTTATATCGCGCAGGCGGAGCTGCCGGGCTATCTCCTTGGCGGCTTCGCAATTGGTTGCGGTAATGGTTTCCTGAAGGTTGTCCGTCCCAACGTATTTGCCGGTATTGACGTCAATGGTGGTCAGCGCTTCGGTCTGATCGATTATTATATACGCGCCGTTTTTTATCCATACCTTGCGGCAGAGAGCCTTGTCTATGGCCCCTTCGAGGCCGAGGGCGTCGAACCTGTCCGGAAGCTCATCCTGCAGCACCACACGATCCTTGAGCGCGGGAGAGATTATACCCGCTACCACCTGCACCTTTTCATAAAACTCGCGGTCGTTTATGGTGAGCCTGTCTATATCAGGAGTGAAAAGATCCCTTATGGTACGGAATACCAGCGGCTCCTCCCCATGTATGAGCCGGGGAGCGGTGAGCATCTGACTTTTTTTCTGTATGCGCTCCCAAAGACGGGTAAGAAACCTCATATCCGCCTCGAACTCCTCAATGCTCTTGTCCAGCGCGGCTGTGCGTACTATCACTCCCATGTTATCCGGTTTTACCTTGGATATGGTTTCCTTCAGGCGGGTACGCTCCCGCTCGTCCTCTATCCTTCTGGATACGCCTATGTAGTTCACCATCGGCATGAGAACCAGCGTCCGTCCAGGCAAGGTTATGTGGGTAGTGACTCTTACGCCCTTTGTGCCCACGGGCTCTTTTAGCACCTGTACAAGTATCTCCTGGCCCGGCTTGACTATATCTTTTATATTTGGCACTTCCTGATGCAGCTCGGGAGCTTCGCCGAACTGGAAGTCGCTGCTGTCCGGCAATACATCCCCCGCGTATAGAAACGCATTGCGTTCAAGTCCGACGTCCACAAATGCCGCCTGCATGCCGGGCAGTACGTTCTGTACCCTGCCCTTATATATGTTTCCTACCAACCGCTCCTTGCCCCTCTGCTCGATATATATCTCGCTGGGTGAACCGTTGTCCATAAGGACTACTCTCGTCTGGTACGGGTTTATGTCTACTACTATCTCCTTGCCCATTATTTCAGGACCTCCAAAAACTTACGTTGACAAAATACAATAAAGAATTAATATTTTCCATGTTAATATAATACCATTTCTGTCACACACGGTCAATGAAGGGGAGCACTTCCCTGATTTTTTTATCGCAGCCGTACATGGCCGCAAGCTCGCTCAGACAGCCGCTGTCCAGCCTGCCCGTTTCGCGCATGTCGCCGTCAAGGGCAGTAATTACGGTATACTTTCCTCCGCCTGAATAGGAGATCGCTTCCGACAGCGTAGCATTTTCGCTTAGCGCTATGTGCCTGACACGTATAGGCCTGCAAGAGGCCAGAGCCCCCGCTCTTCTGAGATAGTTCGAAGCGTTTTTTTCCTCCGTCCCTTTCAGCGACAGCAGCAAAAAAACGCCAAATACTGTAACCGTAGGATTCTCGGCCATACAGCCGAGAAATATAAGAACTATAGATAATGCGATATTCAGTACGGTATTGGCCCAGTACGGAAGTCTTATATCCACTATTTCCAGCGCCGCGCCAAGCGCCCTGCCGCCGTCCAGAGGGTATACCGGCAGCATATTCACCAGGGCGATGTACATGTTGGCGTCAGATAATTCCTTTAGGCTTTCAAGTCCCGTTACCTCTGTGCCCATATATGCGATAAGGCTGAATACAGGTCCCGCAAGAGCTATCATGAATTCGTCCGAATGGCTGACAATGCCGACTATCTCTGCGCGGCAGCCGTATGGCATAAGTTCTATGGAGCATACTTCGTAGCCCAGCATATCTGCCATAACGCAATGAGCGCACTCGTGCGAAATCACTGCGAGCATGTATATAAGAAAAGTCGTTATATTGCCGCTTGCAATGCAAAGCAGACACAGCAGCGCAAAAAAGGGGCTGCTTTTTATCCTTGGAATCATGCGGGGATATTCGCGTCGACATCAAATAATTTCTCGGCTTCCATAGGCCGTCCGCCCTTGTATACGCGGATGCTCAGGCTGTCGCTGCCGCTGCCGAGCGTATCACCCCGGCTTACCGGCTGCCCCTCCTCTACCCAAAGCTCGTTGAAGCCATCAACGCTTATCATTATGTCCCCATCCGTCCAAAGCTCCACCGCGCCTTTTCCGCTTGCATCGGTAGATACGTTTTTTATTTTGCCGTTGCCGGGCGACTGTACGGTCTTATCCGCCGTATTGGATACTGTCAGCAGCATGCCGTCATCGCTGCTTTGATATGTGGCGCCGCTTATGTTGAGACTGAGCCGCGAGTCACGGGAAAATACCTGCATTATACCAGGCAACTCTACAAAACGCAGCTTGCCGAGGTATTCGCCGCCTATATTCTCTGCCTTTTCAGTAAGGCTTGCGGCAGTCTGCGCAAGATCCTCCCCCTTGTAAACTGTTTTTGCCACCAGCGCCAGTCCGCATAGAAGCAGGCATATGCCCATTTTTACCAGCATAGAACCTCCGGCGCTATAATCCTCATACCTCTCCGCGGCCCTTCTGTACCGTCTCTCCGGGCGGCTGAAATACCGTATCGTATACTTGCGATTTCTTCCTCTGCCGTATTCGTATGATCTAAAATCCTTATGATCGATTCTTTCAGCCATAAAAAAACCTCCTCTTTAATGCACATTTGATTATATGTGCGAAAAGGGAGGAAAATTTACTTAATATGCTCGTCCGTCATCGCTTCTTGCTTTGGCGCCGCATCCATACGTTCTCCACAATGCCCACACCTATAAGGTTCGTTAATAGATTTGAGCCTCCGTAGCTTATGAATGGAAGCGGTATGCCGGTAACAGGCATAAGGCCTATAGTCATGCCGATATTCTCAAATACGTGGGCGGTAAACATGCCTGCAACGCCTACTACGAGGCATGTGCCGAAGGAGTCTTTAGTTCGCATGGCAATATATATCCAACGGAATATCAGCGCAAAGAACAGGCAGATTATTATTGTGCCTCCCACAAACCCAAGACCTTCAACTATTCCCGCAAAAATGAAGTCGGTATGCCTCTCCGGAACGAACCTCAGCTGAGCAAGGGTTCCTTCGGAGAAAAATCCCTTTCCCGTAAGCTGACCCGATCCTATGGCTATTTTGGACTGGGCCACGTTGTAGCCGGAGTTTTGCAGATCGGACTCCGGGTTGATGAAAACGTCGATGCGCTCGCGCTGCGAATCGCTCAAAACGAAGTAATATGCCAGCGGCATACACACCGCCAGTCCGCCTGCCGCGGTGAGTATGTATCCCCAGGATATCCTGCCTATGAAGTATATAAATACCATTATGCAGATAAAAACGAAGGCCGTGCCGAAGTCAGGCTGCATCATTACAAGGACCGTAGGAACAGCACAGTACATAGTGGTCTTTATTATATACCCCAGTCCCCTGAATTTGCCTTCTTTGTCCATGCAGTCGCTAACGTATTTTGAAAGTGTGACTATTATGCTTATTTTACAAAGCTCGCCGGGCTGTAACGCCCTGTCGATGAAATCCAGCTTGAACCAGCCTGCTATACCGCGGGTTTTGCCTGCGGCGAATATCATGATGAGCAGCACCAGGTTTGCTGCGTAGACGTATTTGATAAGAAACTTAAATACTTTATAGTCCACTACCATGAAAACCAGCATGGCGGCGAAGCCTATCATGAAGTTAACCAGCTGCTTTTTGACGTAGTACAGGTTAAGCTTGTCCAGATAGTCGGCTATGCTGGCTTCAGTGCCGTCAAAGGGGTCGGCCATGATGCTGGCGATGCTTGTAAGCCCTATGATAAACAGGGTCAGGACCAACAGTATGGTTATCCAGTCTATTTTTTTGAGCAGGTCTTTATCGAACATTTACTCTACGTCAAACAGCTCCTTGACTTCGTTATATATGGCCTTGTACTTGTCGATGGTATCGCCGTATGCTATGGGACGGTTTACTGTTACCTTTTTTGCGGTATCCTCGCCCTGCATGAGCCTGTCCAGCATCATGGTTGCGGTAGCAGCCGCATCGTAATACGGCTCTATACAAAGGCCGTATATGTCGTTATCCTTAAACAGCTCCAGGTTTTCATCACTTAGTCCGCAGCCGAATGCCGTTATGGATATCTGCTTGAGCAGCGCCGGATTTGGCGTGGGCTTGGCAGAGTCCGCTGACGGTTCCGGCATAGGTGTGGATTCCGGCTCTTTTTTTTTCGTTTCCTTCTCAGAGGTCTTTTCGGCAGCCTCTATATCCTTAAATGCGGCTATTGCCTTACTGCGCGCCTTAACGGCGACCGGTACAGAGGATTCATCGCAGGCATAAAGCCCCTTTATGTCCCGGTTGTTCAGAAGATAATCCGAAAGCTCGTCTATTGCTCCAACGTCACCTAATCCGGGCGTCCTATTAAAGCTTACAGTATCAAACTGAGGATAGTATTCCTTCACAGCAGCGCCAAATGCCGGGAAGCAGCTGCCGGTATTGCTTCCGTATACCAGTATCCTGCCCGACTTTAACCCGCGCTCAGTCATTCTTTCCGCTATACTGCGGGCCAGTTCCTCGATGTACTCAGAAGCATCCGCCACTACGTTAACATCCGCCTCGTCTCCATTGTAAGCTTCATATGGGCATACGACATACAGTCCGGCACCGTGGGCGCGCCTTACCGCCTCGGTGTAGCTTCCGGGTATGAGCAGCCCGGTGCAGCCGTCATCGACCGCCTTTTGCACCGTAGCCGATGCATCGCCCTGCACCCTATAAAGCTTTGCGGGATAGCCGAGGTTTTCTACCGTATGCAAAAACCCGTGCATCATCATGTACCCGCTCATGCTGCCATCGTCCTGTATTATCATGCCCATGAGCCTTATACCGCCGTCATTGGCGGATTCGGCAGCATTTTCAATGCCTGCGCTTTCAGGCGGAGATGAAACCTGTTGGGGTTCTTCCTTGCCGCAGCCCCATAGGAGCAGCATCAGCACAAGCATTATGGGGAATATCTTCTTCACCTCAGTGCCCTCCTTTCAGCCGTGGCCAACAGCCATAGATTGCCCATGTTTAATTTTACATTAAAACTGACGCATCGTCAGCAAAAACGCTGCTTTGTTCACAAAAACGTCAGATTATGTAGCGCGCTTCCTTCTTTGGCGCGGCGTCCAGCTCCTTCTTTTTCGCGTCATAGCCGTGCTTGCCAAGAAGCGCATAGGTGGCGTTCTTGCCCTCTTCAACGCCGGGCTGATCGAAGGCATTGATACCTAACAGCTCACCCGCAAAAGCGGTCTCAAGCTGGAATAAGAATAGCAGCTGACCAACAGTGAAAGCGTTCACCTCCGGCAGCGTCACCGTGCAGTTCATGTGCCCGCTCTTCTGTACTGCGTATTCCGTTGCGAACTGTTCGCATTTGATAAGCTCATTGAAGGTATGGCCGCTTAAAAAAGCGACGTCGGGTATGTTGTCGTAGGCATGGGGTATCTCTACGGTGCTCCTGTACTTATCTACCCCTATGAAGGTTATTACCTTATCGAAGGGGCCTTCGGTATAGAGCTGCACCTGAGAATGCTGGTCTGTGACGCCGAGAGACTTAACGGGGGTCTGGCCGGTATGGGCGGCGCTGCCGTCAGTGTGTACAGCCTTGCCAAGGGACTCTGCCCAGAGCTGTGCGAACCAGTCAGCCATATATTTAAGAGAATCGGCATAGGGCATCATGACGTTTATGTTGCAGCCCTTTTCAACTGCCTTCATTTGCAATGCAGCCATCATGTAGGCGGGATTATGCCATATGTCGTGCGTGCAGCACAGCTCATCCATATAGGCGGCGCCGGCAAGGAGCTCCTCGATATCTATGCCGCATACCGCGGCGGCAAGGAGACCCACGGGACAAAGCTCGCTGAACCTTCCGCCTACGCCGTCAGGCACATAGAATGTATCGAGGCCGAATTCCTTTGATATCTTTATGAGATTGCCCTTGCTGTGGTCGGTGGTAGCTACAACATGCTCAGTCCAGCTGTCCCCCAGCTTTTCTCTCAGTATGTTTGTAGCAAGTAAGAGCTGGGCCATGGTTTCAGAGGTGCTGCCGGACTTGGTTATAACGTTGAACATGGTATGCTCTACATCTATGACTTCGAACAGAGACTCCATTCTTTCGGGATCTATGTTGTCCTCTATAAAGAGCCTTGGGCCTCCGCGCCTCTCCCTGGGAAGGTCGTTGTAGCGGAGATGGCACAGGGCCTGATGGACGGCTATGGGACCAAGGGCGCTTCCGCCTATGCCCAGCACTACAAAATCGTCGAAGTTATCCCGAATATCCTTCGCCTTAGCGTTTATGGCCTTAATTACTTCGTCCTGATTGAAGGGCAGCTCTCTCCACTTCATGCTTCCGCGCTTTTCATCCATGCCCTTTGCCGCAGCCTCATATGCCGCTGCGTTTGCCTCGAGCTCCTCAGGGGTTATGCCGCCCTTGACGAAGCCGCTCATCATATTGTTGAAATCCACACGAAGTCTCATTTCCTTTTTAAAGGCCTCACAAGCAAAGCGCTTCATAAAAAATACCTCCATATGTAAAAATATAATTGCATACAAATATAACAAACTTATTTTAATTATAACACATAATTGCCGGACGCGCGCATAAATTTAAGCTGCGGGGTGGCTGATTTGATAATTAAGCATAAAAAAGGCGATATATTTCCAATATTTGCTGTGTTGCTTGGAATTTTCGGAGCCGGGGCGTTCTTTCTGAGCAGTATCGGAATGCAAAACCGGGGCGGACTGAGCATTCGCGTCGTAGACGCTTACGATCTTACACCGGTAAAAAACGCCGACATAATAATACCCTCTGCGGATATATTTGCAGAGACTGACTCATCAGGTCTTGCGGCAGTGACGCTTCCCATAATAAAAAACGGCCCCCAGGAAAAGGCGCTGGGCCAGTCATGGGGCGAGTGTACCATTATCGCCGGCTGCTCCGGCTACCGGCCTACAGTGATGCTGTATGCGCACGTATACAAGGATAAGCTGCGCAGAGCAGTTATCTACCTTTTCCCCGAGGATAAGGACGGAGAGGAGATAATAACCGTCGTAGAACCTCCTGATGAAGAATGGATAAAGGCGCTGGTTGAGAAATACCTGAACTGATGCTATAATCCCTGTATGATTGCTAAGGAAAAGAGCCCCAAGGGCATTAAGAGATCCATATTAGTCAAGCTGCCGTTTCTGCTGCTCATACCTCTGGGCCTGTGGCTTCCGTCGCTGGCCTCAATGCACCCGCTGACCGTGGAGAGGTTGTACAGTCGCGGCATATACCCCTATATAAGCAGAGCACTGGGAGGCTTCACGTCGCTGCTCGGCTTTTCCGTCGCGGAGTTTTTCGTGTATTTTGTTATACTCGGTGTGCTCATAGCGGTAATAGCAAACGTCGTAGGGCTTATAAGGCGGAAAAAGTCACCTGCCGCTTTCTTATCCTTCCTGCTTTCCCTCGCCATATTTGCAGGCGTGATGCTGAATCTGTTTTATATTCTTTGGGGCTTTAACTATTCCCGGCCTACGCTTTACCAGCTTGCGGGCCTCGAGGTAAAGGCCAGGCCGGATGAGGAGCTTCAAGCGCTTTGCCATAAACTCTCGGCAGACGCAAACGAGCTCAGGAGAAGCGTTCCAGAGGACGAAAACCGCGTATTCCACATAGCGGATTACAGGAAGTATTTCGATAAAATACCAGCCGCATATGAAAGGCTCAGTCAGAGCAATCCCCTTTTTGCAGGCAGGGTTTATCCCGCAAAGGGAGTGATGGCCTCCGAAGGAATGTCATGGGCGGGCATATGCGGCATTTTCATGCCGTTTACCGCAGAGGCGAATGTAAACACACATCAGCCCTCGCTCCTGCTCCTTTCCAGCGCGGCTCACGAAAACGCTCATTCCTTAGGCTTTGCCCGCGAGGACGAGGCTAACTTCATAGCCTATCTCGCCTGCATCAGCTCGGAGGATTCTTCTATAAGATATTCCGGAGCGATGCTCGCGCTGATAAACTGCGGCAACGCTCTGTATAAAAGCTCCCCGGACAAGGCGGCAGCCCTGAGGGAGACTTACAGCGACGCTGTGCTGCGTGATATTGCCGCTTATAACCAATACTGGGACAGATACGAAGGTCAGGTCGAGGAGGCGTTCGACAGCATAAACGACAGCTATCTGAAATTCAACCTTCAGAAAAGCGGCGTAAAGAGCTATGGCATGATGGTTGACCTCATGCTCGCCTACTATGACATTCAACCAGATCAGTAGCCCAGTTTTATGGCCTTTTTGAGCAGCTGCCCCGCAAGGGGAGCCGCTGCGCTTGCACCGCCGCCAGCCTGCTCAAGTATCACAGTAACGGCAAGAGGGTGCTCGTCATCAGCAACAAAGCCCGTAAACCAGGAGTGGGTCTTTACGCTCTTGTTTGAGGATACCTCGGCGCTTCCCGTCTTGCCGCCCACCTGATAGCTCTCCAGCGCCGCCTTCCTGCCGGTACCGTGATTTACGGTATCGAACATGGCATTTTGCATTATTTCAGATTCTGCGGCCGTGAGCACAGTCTTATAGACCCGGCTCCCGGCCGTTAATTTTACCCTGTTGTTGCCATCCGCTACCCTGCTCAAAAGCCTCGGCTCCATCATTACGCCGCCATTGGCTATGGCCGCGGTCAGCATACATGTCTGCATGGGGGTCATAAGGTCCTTATACTGGCCTATGCCCGACCATGCCACCTCCAGATCCGTATTGCCCTTCTCAAATGAGCTTGAATAAAGCATCATATCGTTGAACAGGAATTCGTCGCCTATGCCCAGCTCCTTTGCGACTGTGGCGAGCCGTGCCGGCCCCAGCTCCATCGCAAGCTTTGCGAAGGTGTTGTTGCAGGATTTTGCAAAGGCGGTATATATGTCTATCTCGCCGTGGTATTCGCTGTGCGAGTCCCTCACTATACTGTACAGCTCGCTGGCAGCAGGTTCCGCGCCCACGTCCTCCGCCCCCTCCTGCTTTCTGTCGTACTTTATGCTTTCGCTGGCGGCGGCGAATTCTTCATCGTCAACGTGTATGTTTGGCAGATACTTGCCGGTCTTTTTATCAAATACAAGAGCGCCGTCGCAGTTGAATGTGCGGTTCTCTATGCCTGGAAGATAACGCAGCGCTGCTATCATCGTGACTATTTTGAATGTGGAGCCGGGAGTATAGCGCCCCATAGTCACACGGTTCACCATTGCGCTGGCGGCAAGCTCCTTCTCTCCGTTCAGGTAATCCTCCATATATTTGGGATCAAACGTGGGCTGGCTGACGGAGGCAAGTATTTCGCCTGTCTTGTAATTCATCAGAACCACCGCGCCCCAGTAATCGTCCATCAGCTTGTAGGCGTACTCGCAAAGCTCGGAATCCACAGTAAGCAGCACGCTGGACCCTACCTTCTGCTGGGTGCCTATGAGCTGCTCGAATTCGTCGGTCAGTCGGCTGTCAAAGCCCAAAAGATACTTTGCGAACATGGATTCCGCGCCGAAGGTCTGGCCGTATGTGTCTCCTATCACGTGGCTCATGGAGCGCCGTAGGGACTTTACGTCCACGTACTTGCGCTTGCCCTCGCTGTTGGTATAGGCGAGCCTTACGCCGTTTCTGTCCAGCAGCATGCCGGCGGCGATGGTCCCCTTTCTGTTTGCTACCCTTGTATTATAGGGGCTTGCGAACCAGCGGTTGCCGTATACGTTTACTATGTAGCCAAGGTAGACGCTCAGCACTATGAACATAACGCAAAACAGCGCCAGCATGGCCTTTATATGATTTCTTGTGCTGTCCTTTCGTTCCTTTTTCATATAATATCTTCCTTAAGCGTTCTCTTCACCGGCTTCGTACATGGCGTCCTGAAGCATCTCTCCGTTTTGTATGGATACGCCCTCGAGTATGCCGAGCAGCATCATGCAGGCTATCATCGAGCTGCCGCCATAGCTTACGAAGGGCATGGTTATGCCGGTGAGCGGTATGAGCTTTATCACGCCCGCTATTATTATAAAGCTTTGCAGGGTTATGAGCACCGTGCAGCCAAAGGCTACGAGCATAAGATACCTGCTTCTGGCGTTGAGCGCTATCAGCGCGCCCCGGATTATGAACACCAGATACAGCGCTATCACGGCAATTCCGAATACAATGCCGAACTCCTCGCAGATGACTGCAAATATGTAGTCCGTATTGTATGCGGGTATGCTCTTGGGAAGTCCTTTGGTAAGGCCAAGGCCCCACAGGCCGCCCGAGGCTATTGCCATGAGGCCCTGGGCAATCTGGTAGCCGCTGGTGGAATACGTAGCCCAGGGGTTGAGCCATATAGCAACGCGCGCTTTAACGTGGTCGAACATATAATAGCTGGCCACGGCACCGGCAGCGCCGGCTCCAAAGCCGACCAGCGTAGTGCCTACCTTGCCGGTCGCGGTGTAAAACATTATAAGATACGTCCCGCATATCAGCAGCGCGGCGCCAAGGTCGCGCTCCGCAACCAGAAGCCCCGCCACGATTATTGCAAATATTGCAGACGGCAGCCAGTCCCAGGTCCTTTTTACCTTTGTAAAGTGGTTGGCCATGACGAACACAAGCGCCACCTTAACGAATTCCGAGGGCTGGACGCTTATGCCGCCCAGCTTTATCCAGTTTTTTGCGCCGCCGTTTTCGGTGCCTATCACCAGCAGCACCCCCAGCATGGCGATGCTTAGCGCCATGAGCGGGATATCCATGGTCTTGAAGAATTTCGGCGCCCGCATGAGCAGCACACAAACTATCATGGCAACTATACCTATGCCGAACCATACTAACTGCTTAAAGGCCACCTCGTATGAGAGCCTATACTGAACTATCATGCCTATGCCCGCAAGAAGATTGGCTATGACGAGTATGAACCTGTCAGCGTATTTTGATATCCACAGTATTATTATATACTGCAAGAGCAGCACCACGATAAGGCCGCCTGCAAAGGCCAGCGCCTTGTAGTCAAAGCTCTCGTCCCTTAAGGAGAGCAGCGCAAAGGCCGCAAGCTCGAATATCATAACTATGCCCAGAAGCCCCGCCGCGCTCAGCTGCCTAACCCTGTTCATTTTCTACCTCCTCGCAGCGCACCCGCTTCATTCTGTAATAGAACCTGACCTCGCCCAGCTGTACGAGATCGCCCTCCGCCAGTTCCTCCGTTTTGTGCTCCATGGGCTCGCCGTTTATGAGAATATTGGCCCTGCCGTAACGCTGGATGTATACAAAGCCGCCCTTTTCGTATATCTTGGCGTGCTTGCGGCGCACCGAGCCATCGTCAATGCATATATCGCATTTCCTGCCCCGGCCTATTATATTGCTCTTTGCAAGTATGAACCCTTCCTCGTTGGTATCAAAGGGCGGAAGGAACTCTATATGCCTTGCATAGCCCTTTTCCAGCCAGCTCTTTACCCGGCGCAGTTCATTGTACTCGCATACAGAGTGGTACACTATCCTGAATAATATATAAACTATGGCAGCGACAAAGAAGTATCTCATACCGGATACTAGCAGTGAATATATGTCGGACCGCACGTCATCGCCTCCAGTGCATCTTATATCAGTATGATTATAACATAAAATCGCGTCATATCTGTGTCCTGTTTATCAACAATGATGGATTTCGCCGCAAAAATACAAAAAGAGCCTCAAATTAGAGGCTCGTGGCTGCATGCTTTTGTTTCCCTATCGCCGGGCAGTGCGTTTTCTATGTGGTGCATTCTCAGTCGCTGGCGGCCTGAAAATCATCCTCGGGTAGAGCTCCCATCTTGTCGTCAAAGTTTTTGAGAAGCTCCTCCATCGTCGTTCCGTATTTCTCACAGTCCGCCCTGTACTCCACGATTTTTTTTGCGCAGTCAACGGCAAATTCTTCATAAGACTTTATATCCCATTTTTCATTTGGGGGCAACTGCTCAAAGGTAAAGTATGTCTCATATTCGGCATTGACCTCGTCCAGCACCTTCTGATAAGCCTCATAATCAATGCCATTCTCCCGGCAGCCCAATAACGCCAACAAAAGCATTATCAGTAAGCAGCATAAAACCGACCTTTTCATGATCCGCATCTGCCTTTCCGAACATATGTTCAAAAGAACCACCTCCATACTTGAAATTTAAGCAGATTTTAATATTCAATTTACCAGCCCAACCCGTCTTTATAATTCAAGTTTACAGGCAGAGAAATATATTCGTCAATAATACTATTGTAAATAAAGTATTAACATATAATATACTTGCGCCGTCCGCCAAAAACATAGGGCCGCGGTTTCGCGGCCCATGGGTGCTCTTTTGAATCAATCAGTAAAGAAGTGGGGATTTCAGAAGCAGGTTCTTTGTGCGCTGCAAGTGCGTCCTGAGTATCGCCGTAGCGAGCTCGGTATCCTTGCTTTCGCAGGCGGAAATAATCTGGCTGTGCTCATCAACGGTATACAGTTCTGCCGATACCTCTTCTTTCCCGAAAAACGGAGTGATATACCTATCCACATTGGCATGCATCTGGTCTATAAGGGAAAGCAGAGTCTGGTTATCGCAGGGGTCATACAGCGAAAAGTGCAGTTTCAGGTTTAGCTCCGCGCCCTTTATGGGATCCTTTTCCTTGGAAAAAAGCTCTAATAGCTCCCTGGCTCTCGCCAAATCTTCCTCCGTGATATGGGGCAGGGCCAAGCGAAGCGCGCCTACTTCCAGCAGTATGCGGGTATCCATGACGTCGCTGAGCTCTTTACAGGACAGTTTGGTGACTACAGCGCCTCTGTTGGGATATATCCTGACAAGGCCCTGCGCTTCCAGCTGGCGAAAAGCCTCCCTAACCGGTATATGGCTGACGCTTAACGCAGTGGATATCTCGTCCTGCCTTAGAGGCATATCTCCCGGAAGCTCGCCGCGCACTATGGCCGTGCGTATCACCTGAAAGACCCAATCCCGTGCTGCCATGGACCGAGGCTGCATTTCTTCGGCGATTTTTTTAAGATCCATATATATTGCCGTCACTTTCAATGATAATATTATATGATATATTTTATCTGAATTTCGGCAATAGTCAATACATCAGTCGCATATGTCCGCCGTTGACGCACAGCTTATTCATTTATGGATGAGCTGCTTGTACCCAGCCCGGCCGGCACAAACGCGTATCTGGTAGTCAGCCCTTCTACCGGCTCATCGCCTATCAGCAGCTCCTCATGCTTTACCGTCACCCTGTACCTGTAACCCTTTCCTGGCTTGACTGCAGCGTCGATGTACTCTATGTGCCCTTCACGGCCGTTCCATGTCATAAGCGGCTTTTCCGCCTTGCCGGCTTCGCTGCGCCACAGGGTATACATTCCGAAATCATCCGGACAATCGAAAGATACCATAACGCCTCCTTCTTCGCGCACCGCCAGGAGGTTCTGTGCCGATCCCGGCACTGCCCAGTAGCCCGATACGTCCTCCGGCGCTGTTTCTTCCGTAAAGTATTCGGTAACTCGGCTGCTTTGGGGCGTCATGGCGTTGGCAAGGACTGCCTTGTGCTGCTTTTTCAGCGTCTTTGCGTCTATGGAATACTGCTTCACGCTTTCAGGCTTTTCAAAATCTCCGCTCCTGCCATCGGGATATATGTGGTTAAAAAGCTCATACAGCATCAGCGCGGGATAAGTGCCGCCGGTGGCGGAGGACGGCAGCAGCCCCAGTCTGTCGCTATCGTACCCCTGCCATACGACGGCAGTATATTCAGGCGTGTATCCTGCCATCCACGCATCCCTGTTGCCGTTTGCCAAGCCGACGGTGCCCGTCTTGCCGGCTATGGGTATATCAAGCGTATTCAGCCGATGGCCCGTTCCCTCAGTCACCACGCTTTTCAGCATGCTGGTAAGGATATAGGCGTTCGCCTCGCTCATTACTCTCCGGCTGTCCTGCCTGTATTCATATACCGTCAGGCCGTTCCTGTCGGTTATCTTCTTTATCAACGTTGGGGTATTGTATATACCGCCTGAGGCAAAACAGGAATATGCCCCTGCAATCTGTAAAGGAGATACGCCATAGGTAAAACCGCCGAGAGCAAGTGCCAGACTGTCGTCCTTATCGTCAAACTCTATACCGCACCTTTTTGCGAAATCCTTTGCTCTCTCCACCCCGACTTCAGACAGCGTCTTTACCGCAGGCACGTTGAGCGACTTGGTCACGGCTTCCCGCACAGTTACCCAGCCGTAATATTTATTTCCGTAATTTGACGGCGTATAATCGGCAAAAGTCGTCTCCTCGTCCAGTATCATATCTGCCGCAGTATAGTTTAGGTATTCAAATGCCGGTGCATATGCTATAACAGGCTTTATCACGGAACCGGGCTGACGCCGTATATCGGTCGCTCGGTTGAAGGATATGCCGCCCGTGTAGCTGCGCCCGCCCACCATTGCGACTACCATGCCTGTGGAGGGCTCCAGTACCACTATTGCAGCCTCTGAATCCTCTGCCGGGAACAGCTCTCCATTTTTGAACATCTCCTCGCAGTAATGCTGTATATCGCTGTCCATGGCGGAATAAATGCTGTAACCGCCCCGTATCAGCTCGTCTACGGTAATTCCCATCAGCGCAGCAGCGCTCTTTGTAACGGCGTCTGTATAGTAGCCGCTGTACTCCTCATTCTTGTCGTGTAGTATGGTAGGACGTTTAGCTGCGGCCTGTTTTTTTTCATCGTCGGTTATATAGCCGTAATCCCGCATAAGCCTGAGTATATTGTTGCGTCTGTTTATTGAAGCCGCATAGTTTATATGTGGCGCGTAGCCCGACGGGGACTTGAGTATCCCTGCAAGCATGGCGCTCTGATCCAGAGTAAGGTTGGATGCGTGTACTCCAAAATAGCCCTCGGCTGCCGCCTCGATACCGTAATACCCGCCGCCGAAGTAAACGTAATTCAGGTACATCTCAAGGATATCCTCCTTGCTGTACTGCCGCTCCATCTCATAGGCAAGGGCTGCCTCCTCAGCCTTTCTGGATATGGTTTTTTCGGAGGTGAGGTGGCTGAGCTTTATGAGCTGCTGGCTTATGGTAGAGGCTCCCTGAACGTAGCTGCCGGCCTTTATGTCTGCCACGATAGCACCGGCGATGCGTATGACGTCTACTCCCTCGTGCTCAAAAAATCGCGCGTCTTCGGCGGAGATAAAAGCATACACAGTGCTTGGCTGTAGTTCACTGATGCTCACCCATGTCCTGTCCTGAACTCCGTGTAAGCGGGTAACCACATCGCTTTGCCCATCGTATATTATTGAGGTCCTGTCGCAGCCTGTTATTCTGTATACGTCGAAATCCACCCACCTGTCCATACCAAGGGTCTTGACCGCGCCGCAAAGCAAAAACAAAACTGCCGCGGCAGTAACGGCCAGCAGCAGTATCTTTAATCCTCTGAACCTCATTTTCCTTATCCCTCCATCGTATTCCTGACATTAGTATCGCCAGAGCGGCAGAAGAATAAAATCCAAATCGGCGTAAAAATATTAAGTTTTTCTTATTTATATATCAGCAGCAGAAAATATAGGGCATACCGCCCATTGAGCTGCAGCACAGCATACTGGCGCAGAGCGGGCAGGGGCTGCAATTGTAGGAGCCGTAGTTGCCTGTGCTTCTGGTATAGGCGCCGCCGCTGTTTTTTATCGAACTGTACGCCGCGGCGTACTCCGGGTTGTGGGGCTCCTGCTGATAGGCTATCGTCAGGTATTCCCGGGCCTTATCGTACCAGCCCTGGCGCAGGTATATTATGCCGTAGAGATAGTACCATTCGGCGTTGCGGGTGGATATGGCGTCCAGCACCGCCTTGGCGGCCTGAAGGTTATTCTGGTTGATGAAGGCCCTCGCCCTGTTGAATTCCTGAGCATTCGGGCCGGAATATGAGCTTCCGGAGCCGGTATATCCGCCGCTGTAGGAGTCATAGGTGCCATTGCCGTTCCTGTTGGCGTAGCTTGAGCTCTGACCGTTTTTCTTTGTCAGCATCTCATAGGCTTCGTTGACCTCCACCAGCTTTTCGTTTGCAAGCTCCTTCAGATCGGAATCGGTATACTTGTCCGGGTGGTACTTCTTGACGAGTTTAAGGTATGCAGACCTTATCTCCTCCTGCGAAGCACCCTCGTTTACTCCAAGTACCTTATAAGGGTTATTCATCTTTTCCTCCAAGAACCTCTCTGTTTTTTGCAGGGCAGCCGTCAAGGATTATATTATCCAGCAGTCCCTCATGAGATAGTAAGTTCAAAAGCTGATAAGCATTTATCGCCTCATTAAGGGAACAGTTCAGCAGGAACTCCGCCCTGTCCTTATCTGCGCCTGACGCGATGAACGGATTGTAGCTGCCTTTCTTTTTATCCTTATCCCTGTCGTCCCAGGCATCTATTAAATATACCCAGCGGCCGAGGTGATACAGCGTGTGTGCGAGGGCTATCCTGTCTCCCCGGTTCTCAATGGGCGCAGAAAGGCCTACGGATTTCATCATTCGGGCAAAGGCGTCTGCCGGGGCATCCAGCTCGGAGCAGTTCGCTTTTTCAAGCTCGCCAAGCTCCTTCAGGCCCCGGGATATGGCATGATCCATTTCAGGCTGCCTGTTTGCCGCCTTTTTCATGGCGCCGCCAAGGGCAGCTTTTGCACAGACAGCCGCGGGATTTTTGTCGTCCCGCCAGTCGTCTTCCAGCTTGTAATACGCCAGCAGCACATCCATATCGGCGGCAAAGCGCAGCATATCGTCGGCAGCTGCGGCAAGGCGCGGCTTTGATAGAGGCTTATATACGCAGCGGCGCTTTTGCACATCGTCAGTACCGGCGAGGCCGGAAAGCAAGAGAGCTATAAAAGTACAGTCGTAGCTCAGAACGCTCCGCGCTATTTCGCCGTATTCGGCGCTGAGACATTTACACAGCCCGCAGTAATACGCCCTGTATTCGGTATATTCTCTTATTCTGAGCTCGTCCTGATTCGGCTGGATGTATCCGTACATGGCTATACCTCATTATTCTCTGCAATATTGTATCATCAATCAGCTGCATCTCCAAATATTATTTGCGCCAAACTGGAGCAAAAATATGAAAAACAGGAAAAAAGCTTGCGGCACGCCGGATTTTATTATGTTGTGACACATATTTCACATTATGATAGCTGAATTATATTTGAAATAGTACAATGTATTTGTTATAATGTAAACATCAATGCGGCAAACAAAAATACAGCTGCATAATTTTAAGGAGGAAACTTATACATGAAGAAGTTCATTGCTATTGTTATGGTAGCCATGTTCGCTCTGTCTATGGTAGCTTGCTCTCAGCCTGCTGCCGAGGAGACTCCCGCAACCGAGGAGACTCCCGCAACCGAGGAGACCGCTGCTCCTGAAGCTTCCGCTGAGGCTGCTTCCGAGTACAAGGTCGCTATGATCACCGACTACGGCGATATCACCGACCAGTCCTTCAACCAGACCACCTACGAAGCCTGCAAGGCTTTCTGTGAGGAAAAGGGTATTGACTTCAACTACTTCAAGCCCGCCGGCGACTCCGATGCAGAGCGCGTTGCTATGATCGAGTCCTCTATCGACGAAGGCTACAACGTAGTCGTAATGCCCGGCTATGCCTTTGCCGGCGCCATCAAGGAGACCGCAGGCACCTATTCCGATGTTACCTTCATCGCTCTGGATGTAGGCGCCGCTGACCTGGGCGACGATTATCAGCTCCCCTCCAACCTGTATTGCGCGGTATACCAGGAAGAGCTCTGCGGCTATATGGCAGGCTACGCTGCCGTAAAGCTGGGCTATAAGAACCTGGGCTTCCTGGGCGGCATGGCCGTTCCCGCTGTTGTGCGTTACGGCTACGGCTTCGTACAGGGCGTTGACGCCGCTGCGGCTGCTCTGGGTCTCACCGACGTTAAGCTGAACTACGTCTACGGCGGTCAGTTCTACGGCGATTCCGACATCACTGCCGTTATGGATACCTGGTATACCAACGGCACCGAGGTCGTATTTGCCTGCGGCGGCGGTATCTACACCTCTGCTGCTGAGGCTGCTGCCAAGGTCGGCGGCAAGGTCATCGGCGTTGACGTTGACCAGGCTGCTATCATCGACGGCGCTTATGGCGAGGGCATGACTGTTACCTCCGCTATGAAGGGCCTCGCCCCCACCGTAAAGACCATGCTGAGCGAAGTAGTTGCGGGCAATTTCGCAAACTATGGCGGCAAGATCGACACTCTGGGTCTGGTATCCGACAACCCCGAGGACAACTACGTACAGCTCCCCATGAGCTCCACTCAGTTTGCAGACGGCAAGTTCACTGTTGACGATTACAAGGCTCTGGTAGCCGATATGTTCGCCGGCAAGATCACCGTTTCCAACGATACAACCAAGGCTGCCTCTGACTTCGCCACCGTTATCACCGTTGACGATCAGGGCGCTATCAAGTAATTCAGCTTGAGCCTTACAGGAGGGCCGCTTCGGCGGCTCTCTTTTTTTGTGTATAAAATTTGTCGAAAGCGCTAATTTTTCTTTGCTTTATACATACAAATATAGTAAACTTTAATTATATGTATATGGTTTCCGTCCCCGTGAAACAAGTAGCGCCCGGGCCATAAAAACGGAAGGAGGGACAGTGACTTGGAAAATCAGTATGCTATAGAAATGCTGAATATTACCAAGAAGTTTCCTGGCATAATCGCCAACGACAACATCACGCTTCAACTCAGAAAGGGCGAAATACATGCCCTGCTCGGCGAAAACGGAGCCGGCAAATCAACCCTTATGAGCGTACTTTTCGGTCTGTATCAGCCTGAGGAGGGCGAGATACATAAGGACGGCCGCAAGGTCGAGATCAAGGATCCTAATGACGCCAACGCACTCGGCATAGGCATGGTGCACCAGCACTTCAAGCTGGTGGAATGCTTCTCTGTTCTGGACAACATCATACTTGGCGTCGAGCCCAACAACCACGGCTTTCTGCAAAAGCAGGACGCCCGAAAAAAGGTTATGGAGCTTTCCGAAAAATACGGTCTTGCCGTTGACCCTGATGCTCTCATAGAGGATATCACCGTAGGCATGCAGCAGCGCACAGAGATACTCAAGATGCTGTATCGCGACAATGACATACTTATATTCGATGAGCCTACGGCTGTGCTTACCCCTCAGGAAATAGACGAGCTGATGCAGATCATCAAAAACCTCGCCGCCGAGGGCAAGAGCATACTGTTCATATCTCATAAGCTAAATGAAATAATGGCGGTGGCAGATCGCTGCACCGTCCTTCGCAAGGGCAAGTATATAGGCACCGTGGAAACCGCTGATACCACCATGGAGGAGCTCTCCTCAATGATGGTAGGCCGCAACGTCAGCTTTCACGTTGAAAAGGGCCCGTCCAATCCCGGCGACGTTATCCTTTCTGTAGAAGATATTACCGTAGCCTCCAAGGTACACAAGAACAACGCCGTAAAGAACGCATCCTTGAAGGTGCGCGCAGGCGAGATAGTCTGCATAGCGGGCATTGACGGAAACGGCCAGACCGAATTCGTCCATGCCCTTACCGGCCTTGAGCCCGCCGTATCCGGCAAGATCACCCTCTCCGGCAGGGATATAACCAACGTTCCCATACGTCAGCGCAGTATAATGGGCATGAGCCACATACCCGAGGACCGCCACAAGCACGGGCTGATATTGGATTACACACTGGAGGACAACCTTGTGCTCCAGCGCTACTTTGAGCCCGAATTCACCGACAAGGCGGGCTTCCTCCGCAGGAACAATATACGCTCCTACGCGGAAAAGCTGATCGGCCAGTACGACATCCGTTCCGGTCAGGGCCCCATCACCATTGCCAGAAGTATGTCCGGCGGCAATCAGCAGAAGGCCATAGTCGCCCGCGAGATAGACAAAAACCCTGAGCTGCTGGTAGCCGTCCAGCCCACCCGCGGCCTTGACGTAGGCGCAATCGAGTACATTCACAAACAGCTTGTAGCCCAGCGTGACGCCGGCAAGGCAGTACTTCTGGTATCCCTTGAGCTGGATGAAGTGATGGACGTTCCGGATCGCATACTGGTAATGTACGAGGGCGAGATAGTCGGCGAGCTTGACCCAAAGACCACCACTCAGGAAGAGCTGGGCCTCTACATGGCAGGCGCAAAGAGAGACGAGGTGAAAGCATGAAAAAGAATCTGCTGAAAAATAACGGTGTGCAGTCGCTGATAGCGTCCCTCGTATGCATCGTGCTGGGACTGTTTATAGGCTATATTGTGCTGCTGTTCATTAATCCTACCGGCGCAGGCAATGCCATAGTTACCATAGTAAAGAACTTCATGACCTACAACAGGCCCCAGGCACAGCTGAAGTATATGGGCAATACACTGGTAAAGACGGCTCCTCTGCTCCTCTGCTCATTGTCCATACTGTTCTCCTATAAGGTTGGCCTGTTCAACATAGGCGCCGCCGGTCAGTACTGTGCCGGCGTGGCTCTGGCGCTTTACACGGCGCTTGGCCTGGGCTGGAGCTGGCTCCCCTGCCTCGTATTTGCAATGCTGGCAGGCGCGCTGCTCGGCTGCATAAGCGGTGTGCTAAAGTCATACCGCAATGTAAACGAGGTCATATCCGGCATAATGCTCAACTGGATAACCCTCTACCTCACAAATATGCTGCTCACCAAGGTAAAGGAAGAGACCAGCCCATACACTCTGGTGCTAAACACCACCAACCCCAATGCGGTGCTGCCCTCCCTCGGCTTAGGCAAGTTGTTCAACAACAACCAGTACGTAGGCCTCGCCATTCCCCTTGCCATAATCATCGCCATAGTGGTGCTGATAGTACTGGAAAAGACCCGCTTCGGCTACGAACTGCGCGCTACCGGCTACAATAAAAACGCAGCCAAGTACTGCGGCATGGCCGAAAAGCGCAACATAATCCTCTCCCTCGGCATCTCCGGCGCACTGGCAGGACTGGGTGCGGCTATGCTTTACCTCACCGGCTACGAGCAGTGGCAATGCTCCACTTCCTCCGTCCCCGGTATGGGCTTCAACGGCATAGCGGCCGCATTCTTAGGCGGACTGAACCCCATAGGTTCGATATTCTCATCCTTCTTCATTCAACACATAACCGCCGGTGGCGCATATGTGGATAAGTCCATGTACTGCTCTCAGATATCAGACCTTATCTCCGCCATAATCATCTACCTTTGCAGCTTCGTGCTGTTCTTTAAAACGGTGATGAACCGCGGTATTGCAAAGAGCGAAGAAAAAAAGGCCCGGCTGGAAAAGCAGGCAGCTCTCTGCGCAAATACTGAGAAAGGAGGCGACAATTAATGGTACTGCTGATACAATACACCCTGCTGTTCGCTTCTGTTCTGCTGCTGGTGGCCCTTGGCGGCTGCTTCTCCGAGCATTCCGGCGTAATCAACCTGGGCCTTGAAGGTATAATGGTAATGGGTGCTCTGGGCGGCGCACTGATGATGCGCTACCTGCCTGACGGCACTCCAGCTGCCCTTATGGTACTGCTGGTAATACTCACCAGCATCATAGCAGGCATGCTCTACTCCTGCCTTCTGGCTATATCCGCCATTCACTGCAACGCTGACCAGACCATCGTCGGCACCGCCATGAACATACTTGGCACTGCGGCGGCCACCGTTATCGTAAAGGCTATAAACACCGCAGCTAATCCCGATGACGTATCCTCTACCATACAGTACGTCAGCGCCAAGAAGGCCTTCCTTGTGAACATAGGCTCCTTTGAGTTCAACTGGTTCATGCTGGTCGCAGTGATAGCACTGGTGCTGTCCTATATCACCCTATACAAGACCAAGTTCGGCCTTAGGCTCATGGCCTGCGGCGAGCATCCTCAGGCAGCCGACAGCGTAGGCATAAACGTATTCAAGATGCGCTGGGCAGGTGTGCTGATCTCCGGCCTTCTGGGCGGTCTCGGCGGCATAGTGTACATCACCTGCGGCGTAAGCGAATGGAAGTTCGAATACGGCGTTGCGGGCTTTGGCTTCCTCTCCCTCGCCGTTATGATATTTGGCCAGTGGAAGCCCACAAAGATAGCACTTGCAGCTCTGCTGTTCGGATTCTTCAGGGCGCTGTCGAATGTATACTTCGGCTTCGCTTTCCTCAAAAACCTAAATATACCCAGCGGCATATACAATATGCTGCCCTACATTATCTCCCTTGTGGTATTGGCCTTCACCTCCAAGAAGTCCAGAGCGCCTAAGGCGGAGGGTATCCCCTATGATAAGAGCCTGAGGTAAAACCCATGGCAAAGCTGTATTTCCGCTACGGAGCGATGAGCTCAAGCAAGACCGCCAATGCCCTCATGGTAAAATACAACTACGGCGAGCGGGGTCAGAATGCCCTCCTGGTCAAGCCTGCCATAGACGTACGGGACGGCGTGCGCACGGTAAAGTCCCGCTGCGGCCTCTCTTCCGAGTGCGTACTGTTCCATGAGATGGACATAGCCGCCGTAAAGCGCGGAGACTACGACTGCATAATCGTGGATGAGGCGCAGTTTCTTTCAAAGGACGAGGTGCAGCTTCTGACTGATATAGTGGACGAATACAACGTTCCCGTCATCTGCTACGGCCTACGCACCGACTTTCAGGGCAACTTCTTCGAGGGCAGTCACTGGCTTATGGCCTGGGCCGATACTATCGAGGAAATAAAGACCATCTGCTGGTGCGGCCGCAAGGCCATATGCAACGCCCGCCTCGACGGCAAAGGAGGCATAACCAAGGTTGGCGAGCAGGTAGTTCTCGGTGCAAACGACAAATACATCGGCCTTTGCAGAAAACACTGGCGGCTTGGAGATCCCGGTCCAGACTTTAGGAATTAACAGATATACAGATATGTTGAAGGCGCGTGCCATACAGTACGCGCCTTAGAGTGTCAAAAAAGTGGCTGAATGCCACTTTTTTGAGTTTTACGGGTTTTGCCTCTCGCATTCGCTCCCGGGCGGCAAAATCCGCAAAGTACGAAAACCTCTGGGTTTTCATCCGTTCTGACGCACATGTCGTCAGAGCCGGATTAAACATAAGGGGCTGCGGCCCCTTATCAACCCTGGGGTTTTTTGACAGACTGAGGCGCGTGCCATACGGTACGCGCCTTTGTTGTGCTCTTATATCTTACTTACTTATTAAATAGCCCGGCGAAGAACTTGCTGACGCTTCCAAGGAAACCCGTTACCTTTTCAGTAATTGTCGCGACGGCGTTTGCCACCTTATCCTTGGCAGTCATGGCTTTTTCAACGGTATTAGTGATTGATACCAGCTTTTCCTTGAGCTGGTTGATATCCAGCTTTTCAAGCTGACGGCACAGCTTTAGCAGCTGCTCTATCTGCTCATCTGCCACCTGCACGTTGTACTGATCCGCAAGCTTCTTTATCTCCTTCTTCACGTCCGCATCGGACATGGTCTCGGTGATATCCAGTATGCCCTTGAGCTCGTTTATGAGGGCGGTAGCTTCGTCGCTGCCTATGTACTCGGCAAGCTGGCCGGTAACGATAAGCTCCTCGGCACCTACCATCTTTGCAAGGCTGGAAAGCGAATTACCGGTTATATCCTCATACGCCTTATAAATACCGGTAAGAGCCGCTGTGCCGGACACCTCAAAGGGCGCTGTGACCTTCACATCTGCATCTGTTATGCCGGCGGTAGTCAGGGCGTTCTTATACATCTGCTCGGTACACCAGTTAATGTTCTTGGTGGATACATTCAGTCCGGAGCCGTCGTCCAGTATTGTGATATACACGCAGGAGATGGCCTTATGGCCTATCTTTTTGTCGTCTACCAGGCCTTCGAGGTACTGCCGCTCATTTTCGTTTGTGACGGTTATCTCGGGTATTACGCCGCGCTCTATGCCGAAATCACTGTATACCGCCGCTATCTGCTCGGAATCAAGGTTAGCGCCTATAGCCACCCTCGCCTCGCCTACCTTATAAGCGAACGCGCCCGACATAGTGAGCAGGCAAAGCGCCGCCATAATTATAGAAATTATTCTTTTGCATTTCATTGTGAAGAAACCTCCGCTTCTATCGTTCCACGTTTGCAATTATATCACGATGATTTGCAAATAACATTAACATAATGTAAACAAAACCTTGAAAATTCAGTGGAAAATGACGGAATAACCTCGTTTATCCCCCACCGTGCCATTTTACATGGGTTTTACATAACCTTTCTTTTTCATTTTACACGGTAGATTTAACATAATAACCGTAAACGATAAGGACATAAAAAAGAAAGGAATCAAAGAAAAATGAAGAAGATCATAAGCATCGTAATTGCAGCGGCCTGTGTACTGGCACTTTTCGCCGGCTGCTCCGCCAAGGCGCCTGAGGCTGCCGCAGAAGACGGCAACGTATCATTGGACGGCTCCACCTCCATTGAAAAAGTCATAGGCTCCCTGGGTGAATCCTTCATCAACAGCAACCCCAGCACCTCATATACATACAATCCTACCGGCTCCGGCTCCGGCATCAAGGCTGTATCTGAAGGCACCTGTGATATCGGCCTCTCCAGCCGCAACCTGAAGGACGACGAGAAGGCTTCAGGCCTCACCGGAACAGTACTCGCACTTGATGGCATCGCCGTAATCGTAAATCCCAACAACCCCGTATCCGACCTCTCCGTAGAGCAGATCGCATCTATCTACAAGGGAGAGATCACCAATTGGAAGGACGTTGGCGGCAGCGATGCTGAGATCGTGCTCATAGGCCGCGAGGCCGGCAGCGGCACCCGCGACGGCTTCGAGTCCATAACCGGCACAAATGACGCCTGCAAGTACCGTCAGGAGCTGACCTCTACCGGTGACGTCATCACCACCGTTTCCCAGAACCCCGACGCTATAGGCTACGCCTCCCTTGCCTCCCTCAAGGACAACGTAAAGGCGCTGACCGTAGGCGGCATCGCTCCTACTGAGGAGACTGTAAAGGATGGCAGCTATGTTATCCAGCGTCCCTTCATACTGGTGACCAAGGACGGCGTTGAGCTCTCCGAAACTGCAAAGAAGTTCTTCGACTACGCTACCTCCGCCGAGGCCGCAGAGATCATCTCTGCAGCGGGTGCGGTTCCGGTAAATTGATAGATAAACGGACGGATAAAGGGCATCTGGCAACAGTTGCCTATAAGCCTTGAGAGAGGATACGCAATATGAAGAAAAACAAAAGGATCGGGAAAATGCTTGAATTGGTGATGCACAGCATATTCCTTGTGCTCGGCCTTATAACAGTGGGCTGCGTTCTGCTCATCACGGTATACCTGGTCATATCGGGTATACCGGCAATACGCAGGATAGGTCTTGTTCCATTCCTCTTCAACAAGACTTGGGCTTCTACAGCCGCTACCCCCTCCTTTGGCATACTGCCCTTCATACTCACCAGCATCTACGGTACTGCCGGCGCCATATTGCTGGGAGTGCCTGTGGGATTCTTTACGGCGGTGTACCTTGCAAAAATGGCAAAGCCTTCGGTCAGGTCCATTATGCAGTCAGCGGTGAGCATGCTATCAGGCATTCCTTCGGTAGTTTACGGCCTTGTAGGTATGCTGATACTCGTACCCGGCATACGCAGGCTTTTCAACGTGCCTGATGGCTCAAGCCTGCTGGCCGCCATCATAGTGCTTTCCATTATGATATTGCCATCTATAATAAAGGTTTCGGTAACCGCGCTTGAGGCTGTGCCCAAGGAATACGAGGACGCCTCCCTCGCCCTCGGCGCAACACCTGTGGAAACGTATTTCCGGGTATCCGTACCGGCCGCGAAAAGCGGCATAGCGGCCGCGGTGGTGCTGGGCGTCGGCAGGGCCATAGGCGAAGCGATGGCTGTAATGATGGTTTCGGGCAACGTGCCGAACATGCCTTCCCTCTTCCAGAGCGTAAGGTTTCTGACCACAGCCGTTGCAAGCGAAATGTCCTACTCCAGCGGCTTGCAGCAGCAGGCCCTGTTCTCCATAGCGCTGGTGCTTTTCCTGTTCATTATGCTTATAAACGCCGCGCTCAATTTCTTTCTCAAAAGGGAAAAGGAAGGTTAGACCATGGAAGAAAAAAACGTATCGGTCAAACGCCGCGCTTATGTGGGCCTGATGAAGTGCCTCATGTGGCTCTCTGCCGGGCTCACCTGCCTGCTTGTGCTGTTTCTGATAGGCTACGTGCTGTATAAGGGGCTGCCCAATATAACTTGGAAACTGCTCTCCACGTCCCCCAGCTATCTTGCAGACAGCATAGGCATACTGCCTGATCTGATGAACACACTATACATCGTTATAGCTACAATACTTATCGTGGTGCCGCTGGGGGTGGGCGCAGCGATATACCTCACCGAGTATGCCTCAAACAAACGGGTGGTAAACGCCATAGAGTATGCCGCAGAGACGCTATCCGGAATACCTTCAATAATATACGGTCTGGTAGGAATGCTGTTCTTCTGCCAGTTCTGCAAGATGGGTACCTCCCTTATGGCAGGCACTCTTACCTTGGTGATAATGAACCTGCCCACCGTGATGCGCACCACTCAGGAGAGCCTTAAGACGGTTCCCCAGAGCTACCGCGAGGGCGCATTCGGGCTGGGCACCGGCAAATGGCGCGTGATACGCACAGTAGTGCTTCCCGGTTGTACGGACGGCGTTATTACCGGCTGCATACTGGCCGTAGGACGCATACTTGGCGAATCGGCGGCGCTGCTGTTTACGGCAGGTCTTGCCCATACGCTTCATGGCTTCTTCTCAGGCCTTGGCAGCTCCGGCGCTACGCTTACCGTCGCCCTTTACGTATACGCAAAGGAGCGCGGTGAATTCGAGGTGGCCTTTGCCATAGCTGCCATACTCATGCTGTTGACTCTTATAATAAACCTCTCTGCCGACCTTGTGGCAAGATACTTCAGGAGGAAAAAGGAACTATGATGAATATAATCACCGTACAGGATCTCTGCCTCTGGTACGGCAGCCATCAGGCGCTTAAAGACATAAATATAGATATACCCGAAAAGAGCATAACCGCCCTCATAGGGCCCTCTGGATGTGGAAAATCAACTTTTCTCAAGACGCTGAACCGCATGAACGACCTCATACCCGACGTTAAGATAACAGGCAGCGTGAAATACAGGGACGCCGACATATTCGACCCGACAACAGACGTGAATGAGCTCCGCCGTCAGATAGGCATGGTTTTCCAGAAGCCCAACCCCTTTCCCATGAGCATATACGACAATATCGCCTACGGCCCGCGCACCCATGGCATCAAGAACAAGGCCAGGCTGGACGATATCGTAGAGCGCTCCCTGCGGGGCGCGGCAATTTGGGACGAGGTAAAGGACAGGCTGAAAAAGAACGCCCTTGTCCTTTCGGGAGGCCAGCAGCAAAGGCTTTGCATAGCCCGCGCTCTCGCTGTGGAGCCGGAGGTGCTGCTCATGGACGAGCCCACCAGCGCCCTCGACCCCATTTCCACCTCCAAGATAGAGGAGCTTGCCATGCAGCTCAGGGAGAAATACACCATAGTCATAGTCACCCACAATATGCAGCAGGCAGTAAGGATTTCCGACAACACCGCCTTCTTCCTTCTGGGTGAGCTTATAGAATACGGCAACACTGAGCAGGTATTCTCACAGCCCGGGAACAAAAAGACAGAAGATTATATTACGGGGAGGTTCGGTTAGAGATGAGAAGCCGTTTTGACGAGCAGCTTGCGCTGCTTAACAAAGAACTTATAGAGATGGGCGCACTGTGTGAGGAGGTTATAAAGCTGGCATCGGAAGCGCTTACCGAGCGCAGCGCAGCTCTGGCCGCCAAGGTAGCTCCGCTGGATTCCGAAATAGACCAGAAGGAGCGCACCATAGAGTCCATGTGCCTGAAGCTGCTGCTTCAGCAGCAGCCCGTGGCGAAGGATCTGAGACAGATATCCGCAGCGCTGAAAATGATAACCGATATGGAGCGCATAGGCGATCAGGCTGAGGACATCGCGGAGATAATCTCTTTCCTTGACGGCCGCCCCGCAGAAAATGACGACCTTATGAGGGAAATGGCCAAGGCGACTATTAAAATGGTGACAGAGAGCGTTGATGCATACGTAAAGCATGATATAATGTTGGCAGAAAAGGTCGTGGCATATGACGATACAGTTGACGATTACTTCGATCAGGTAAAGCGGCGGCTCATAACCAAGATAGCCGAAGAGCCTGCCGACGGCGAGTACGCCCTGGACCTTCTCATGATTGCGAAGTATTTCGAGCGCATAGGCGACCACGCGGTAAATATCGCCGAATGGGTGATATTCTCGGTAACAGGCGTTCACAAGGAGGTATAGCATGATCTGGTGCGTTGAAGATGACGCGAGCATCAGGGATATAGAGGTCTACGCCCTGCAATCCACAGGTCTGGAGGCCCGGGGCTTTGAGGACGGAACCTCATTTTGGGAAGCGCTGCAAAAGCAACGGCCCGAGCTGGTAGTGTTGGATGTTATGCTGCCCGGCATAGACGGCATAGAGCTTCTTCGCCGTATGAAATCCTCCCCTGAGCTTGACTCAATACCCGTGGTAATGGCTACCGCCAAAGGCACGGAGTACGATAAAATACAGGGGCTCGACCTGGGCGCGGATTACTATATCGCAAAGCCTTTCGGCGTAATGGAGCTGGTCTCCTGCGTAAAGGCCGTACTGCGCCGCTGTGCGCCCAAGCAGGTAGAGCATCTCCTCAAGGCCAGCGGCCTCATAGTTAATCTTGACCAGCATACCGTCACCGCAGACGGCGAACGCGTTGCTCTCACCTTCAAGGAATTCGAGCTTTTGCGCCTGTTCCTCTCCCACCCCGGTATCGCCTTCACCCGTGATCAGCTGATGGAGGAAATATGGGGCACCGACTATCTTGGCGAAAGCAGGACGGTGGATATGCACATACGCACTCTGCGGCAGAAACTCGGCAAATACGGCGATATGATAGAAACGGTACGCAACGTAGGCTATCGGCTGGAGGTATCACAATGACAAAAAAGATATTCCACTCAATACTCCTCGTAGCAGGAGCGGTATTGCTTGCCAGCCTGTTTGTAATAACCGGCGCGCTGTATGAGTATTTCGGCATAATACAGAAAAAGCAGCTAAAAGACGAACTCGGCCTTGCGGCAGTATCAGTGGAACAGCAGGGCGATGACTTTTTAAAACGGCTCTCCCCCGACCGATACCGCATTACGTGGATAAACACCCAAGGCAATGTTATATACGACACCCGTACAGACGCTGAAAGCCTTGAAAACCACGCCGACCGCACTGAGATAAAGCAGGCGCTCAAGGATGGCTACGGCGAAAGCATCCGCTACTCCTCTACCCTTCTTGAAAAGACCATATACTGCGCCCAAAGGCTCACAGACGGCAGCGTACTGCGCATATCCGTGAGCCGGGCCACAATAGGTGTGCTGATGCTGGGAATCCTCCAGCCCATTCTGATAGTGCTCATAGCAGCGCTGGTGCTGTCCGGCATGCTCGCAAAGCGCCTGTCAAAGCACATAGTCGAGCCGCTGAACAGCCTGGATCTTGAGCATCCGCTGGATAACGATTCATATGAGGAACTGTCTCCTCTGCTCAACCGTATAAACAGGCAGCACAACCAGATAACCGCGCAAATGCGGGAGCTTAAAAAGCGCACCGACCAGTTCGCCCAGATAACAGCCAGTATGAACGAGGGCCTTGTACTTCTGGATAACCGCGGCTGCATACTCAGCATAAATCCCGCCGCCATTGAGATTTTCGGTGCGGAGCCCTCCTGCGTCGGGCAGGATTTCCTTTCTGTGGACCGCAGTCACGATATGAGTGTAGCAATACAGGCTGCGCTCAAGGGCGGCCACAGCGAGATACACGCTTCACGCAAGGGCCTCATATATCAGTTCGATATAAGCCGCATAGCAGCGGATGGCGAAACGGCAGGCGTAGTCATACTGGCCTTCGATATAACGGAAAAAGAGACTGCTGAGCAGAACCGCCGCGAGTTCACCGCCAATGTTTCCCATGAGCTGAAGACCCCTTTACAGGGCATAATAGGCAGTGCGGAGCTGATAGAGAACGGCATGGTAAAACCAGAGGATATGTCCCGTTTTGTAGGACATATACGTTTGGAAGCACAGCGTCTCGTTACCTTAATAGGCGACATAATACGCCTTTCCCAGCTTGACGAAGGCGGCGATATGCCCCGTGAAAACGTCGACCTGCTCTCTGTCGCTTCGGCAGTAGCCGACGACCTGCTCCCGTCTGCCGATGGCCAGGGTATAAGCATCGCCGTCGAAGGTTCTCCCGCCAATGTATACGGCGTAAAGAGGCTGCTATATGAAATAGTATACAATCTCTGCGACAACGCCATAAAGTACAACAGGCAGGGCGGCAGCGTAAAGATAAGCACGGTAAGCGAGGGCGGCTTCTCCTCCGTCACCGTTTCCGATACCGGAATCGGCATCGCGCCCGAGTATCAGAACCGCATATTCGAGCGCTTCTTCAGGGTGGATAAGAGCCATTCCAAGTCTTCAGGCGGTACCGGGCTTGGCCTTTCCATAGTAAAGCACGCGGTACAGTACCACCACGGCAAGATAGAGCTCACCAGCGCCCCGGGCAATGGTACCTCCATTACCGTCTCCTTCCCCGCCATACAGTGAGCACCATACGAAAACGGGCATCCGGTTCGCCGCCGGAAGCCCGTTTTTTTGTACATGGTATATTTAGCCTATGGTATCCTTTACCACGCGCTGGAAGTTGAGCCTTGCGATCTTCTCCATATCCTCCTGGCTCATGCCCATTCTCTCGAAGCAGGCGAAGAGATTCGGTATCTTGGAGCAGTTTTCAAGCCCCTTGGTGCAGGGGCTGCCCGTATCGGTCATCGAGCCCATGGTATCCGGGTTATCAATGAACTCGAAGAAGTCGAAGCCGCAGCCGACGTGGTCGATGCCCATGACGTCGATCATGTGCGCCGCGTGCTCGGCAAGGCGCTCGACGGTTTGGTTCTTTGGGTCGTCATCTATGAAGATGTTGAACGCATTCAAGCCCACAACGCCGTTTATATCGCGTATGGCGCGAAGCTGATCGTCCGTAAGGTTGCGGAGCACGCCGCACATCGCACGGCTGTTGGAATGGGATGCGATGAAGGGCTTTTTCGTAATCTTGACGACATCCCAAAAGCCAGCATCATTAAGATGCGAAACGTCGAGCAGCATCCCCTTTTCCTGCATACGCCGGACGGTCTCCCTGCCGAGGTCTGTAAGACCGTAATCCTTGCCGGAGAGCGCGCCCGCGCCGAGGTCGTTTGCCTCGTTCCAGGTCAATATACCGTGGCGGCAGCCGAACTCGTAATAGCGGTCGATCCAGGTAAGGTCCTTGCCCATCGCCGCCATGCCCTCTATGCCGATAAAGATATATATCTTGCCGTCGGCATTGGCCTTCATCATCTCGTCATAGCTATGGACGATGCGGAAAGACCTGCACTCGGCAGTCTCTGCCTTTATGGCAGCCATGATCTGCTCGGTACGCTTTACATAGTCCACGTCATACGGCGGGTCTACCCAAATAACAAAAATACTTCCTTCAACGCCGCCCTTGCGGAGACGCTCCAGATGGCAGCGATCAAATACGTTCGTCTCGCCATTGAGACGGCGAGTAGTCACATCACACCAGATATCAGAGTGTGCATCAAAATACATAGTTTTGCCTTCCGTAAAATTACCGGCGCAAATCTGTTTAAGAGATGCGCCGGAGTTATATTGTCGTTACAAAACAGCCGGCTTTGTCAGAAACTTATGCGGCGCCGAGGATAATGCCGACCAGCGTACCGGCGTAGTTGCCGATAACATAGCCGAGCACGCCCACCAGCATTGCGGGGCCAACCAGCCTCGTCCAGCCCTGGGATATCGCCATGCCGGCAGCGGTCGTCGGACCGCCGATATTGGCATTGGAGGCGATGATGGAATCCTCAAGGGAAGCCTTGAAGATCTTTGCCGCGCCGAAGCAGAAGAGCATATTCACGAGAACCATGATCGCGGTCAGCACGAGCAGCAGCGGGGACTTGGTAAGGACGGTCATGATGTTGGCGGGAACGCCTATGACGAACAGGAAGAGGTAAATGAGGTAAGTACCGATTTCCTGTGAGCCGTGCATCTTGGATACTGTCTTGGTGCAGAAGGTGGCGACTATCACGGATATGGTGGTTATCCATACATACTGGCTGCCGAAGAACTGACCTATGAAGTCAAGGAAGGGATTGCCGCCGATGCCGGAGAAAATACCGGAAATAATGCGGGATACCCAAACGACGACTATGGCATAAGCAAAGTTATACGCAATATCCTTGAGGGAGATGTCCTTGCGGCTCCAGAAAGCGGCAGCCTGAGTCTGCGCAACTTCCTTGGAGGCGCCGGCCTCTACCTCAGCTATGTGAGGATGTGAAAAGTGCTTTCGGAAGAACTTGGAGCCGGCGCAGGCAATCAGAACGAAGAAATACGCGGCCATCAGCAGGTTATCCGCAACAGTAGCGGCAGCGGTGAGATCGTCACCGGCAGCATACTGAGAAGCCATTGCTGCAAAGTTTACGCCGCCGCCGATATAAGAGCCGGTCATCATGGAGGCTACCTTTGCAAGACCCTGCGCATCGCCAAAGGGTCCGCGCAGGAGATAATAGGCGAGGAACGCGCCGACGACAGTGCCGAGTGCGCCGATAAGGAACACGACCAGCATACGGCCGGTGTCCTTCCATACGCGGCTGAGGTTGCACTGCAGCAGCAGCAGGGGGATAGCCATAGGAACGACGATGCCCCATACAATATCGTCATACAGCGTGCAGTTCGTGGGTATAACGCCGAGGTTTGCGAGAACCATCGCCATTATCAGCGCGATTACGGCGCCGGAGACCTTGGAGGCCCACTGATACTTCTGCTCAAGGTGTATTGAAAGTGCAACACCTATACACATAACGCCCATCAAACCCCAGACGTTGTCCGCGGCAATCAGGGTATGTCCTAAAAGATTTTCAAATAGTGTCATTCTAAATAATTCCTCCGATTTCTTCGCCTAAAGCAATTGTTTTTAAGAAAGGGTTGATTGATGAAAATAAATATAACTTCGGCGGCGCCGGCCTGCCGCCGAAAAATCATTTCTATATTAGCACCTTTTATGTCGAAAATCAATAGCCTTTAAACCCCGCACGCCGAGAAACCTTTATATATATTTTACAAATACCTGCTTTTGAATTTGACATTGCGGAGTTACCATCTTATTATAAAGATTAGAAAAAGAAAGAAGGAATGATATGGACGAATTAAGGAACAAGAAGGGTTTTATATGCGATATGGACGGCGTGATTTACCACGGCAACAAGCTGCTGCCCGGCGTAAAGGAGTTCGTTGACTGGCTGTACAGGGAAAACAAGAACTTCCTCTTCCTCACCAACTCCTCCGAGCGCTCACCCAAGGAGCTTCAGCAAAAGCTCAAGCGCATGGGGCTTGATGTGGACGAGAGCCATTTCTATACAAGTGCGTTAGCGACCGCACGCTTCATAAGCTCCCAGTCGCCGGAAAGCAGCGCCTACGTAATAGGCGGCGCAGGCCTCATAATGGCTCTGCACGACGAAGGCATCACCATGAACGACGTTGACCCGGATTACGTTATAATCGGCGAGGGTAATACCTATAACTACGAGAACATCCTGAAGGCGGTACACCTGGTGATGAAGGGCGCAAAGCTCATCGGCACCAACAGCGACCTTACAGGCCCTTCTGAGAACGGGATAATCCCCGCATGCCGGGCAATGATCGCCCCTATCGAAATGGCCACCGGCCAGAACGCCTATTTCATAGGCAAACCCAACCCTCTTATGATGCGGACAGGCCTTAGGATACTGGGCGTACACTCAGAGGACGCGGTAATGATAGGCGACCGCATGGATACCGACATGATTGCGGGAATCGAGACTGGTCTTGACACCTGCCTTGTGCTCTCCGGCGTGACCGACCGCGCCGACATCAATAAGTTCCCCTACCGTCCGCGGCTGGTGTTAAACGGGGTAGGCGATATACCTGACAAGTCAAATGAAATAGTGTGAATGCCTCCAAACAGCGAAGGATATCCTTTATCATCTTCAGCATAGGTAAGTTGAAGCCGCTTTAAGCCGACTTTTTCATGCACCCGATCGTCCTTTCCATTTTTCTTATGATTCAGTCACTTGAGCTTTTGAATTTTTGAGATTTCGGCAATCACGATTAGCTGCATACCCTTTTCCAAGGAAAGCGTCGGCTCTATCGTTGTCAAAAAGATATTTCCTTTTCGGGCTGCTACCACATTGATACCATACTTTTTCCTGAGATTCAATTCAATAAGCGTTTTTCCAATCCATTCTGTTTTCACATCCATTTCGATCATGGATACTTCTTTCGACAACTCAATCATCTCTGAAAATCCTGACGTAATCAAGCTTCTGCCAAGTCTTATGCCCGACTCTCTTTCAGGAAATACAACTCTGTCGGCACCGACACGCTTTAGTATCTTTTCTTGCATTTCACTCGCACACTTCGCAATCACGGTTTCAACACCTGCTTCTTTGCATAGCGTTACTGCCATTACACTGGCTTCCAAATTATTTGCCATGGATACTATTACGATATCCATATTGAAAATACCCAGCCTTTTTATCACCTCTGCTTCTGTAATATCAGCACACTTACAAACAGGAATCGTTTCAACGGCATTATCGACAATATCCTGATCAACATCAACTCCCAGCACCTCAGCGCCATTTTTTACAAGTTCCTCGGCAACAGCTTTTCCATATCGGCCCAGGCCAAATACTGCATATGTCTTATTGATACTCATTACAAAATCCTCCTTTTATCCCACACTGATTTCTTCGATTGGGTTCCTGATAATATTTGGGTTTTCTTTTTTACGATTAAATGCGACAGCGAGGGATATCGGCCCTACTCTTCCGAGATACATTGTAATAATAACGATAAGTTTTCCGATATCGTTGAGCGTGGTCGTCAAATTTCTTGTAAGCCCAACAGTGGCGGTTGCACTCGCCGCTTCATAAGCGATATCCAATAAATCGGCATCCATTGTTGCAGACAGCAAAACAGTTGAAACAAACATAATAGCGAAAGACATACAGGTAACGGCAACTGCCTTACCGACAGCTTGCTTTGCTAGGCGTCTTCCAAACAGTTCTGTATCTTTTTTGTTACAAATCGATGCCCACGCTGACGCAATAATCACTGCAAAGGTAACGGTTTTAATTCCGCCGGCTGTACCGACAGGAGAGCCGCCTATAAACATTAGCAGCAGACAAACCACAGCGGTCGCATTCGTAAGATTTTCTTGCGGTAGCGTTGCAAACCCCGCAGTTCTGGTTGTAACAGATTGGAAGAATGATACTTCTATTTTTTGAAGTAATGTGTAATCCTTTAGGGTTTGCGGATTATCATATTCCAAAACAAAAACAAGAATTGCGCCCACTATAATCAAGAGAAGAGTTGATATAATTGCAATTTTGCTGTGTAAAGTCAGATTTCCAAAAATCTTCCTTTTATTTTGTCTAATGTTTTTTATTACCCGAATTATATCCCACCAAACGATATAGCCGATACCACCTATAACGATTAACAAACAGGTAACAGTATTGACCATAGGATTAAGGGCATAGTCACAAAGACTGTTTTCGGCAATGATATCAATACCGGCATTGCAGAAGGCCGAGACCGAAGTAAATATTGAAATCCATATTCCTTTTGGACCGAAATCCGGGATAAACACTGTCATATATAGAAGAGCACCGATTCCTTCTATGACAAGTGTTCCGATAACAACTTTTTTTACAAAGCGGACAAGTCCTGACAAGGAATTCAAATTGAACGCATCCTGTAATAATAACCTATCATTTATCCCCATTTTCTTATGTAATAAAATCATCAGTCCAGACATAATAGTTACGACACCGAGTCCGCCAATCTGGATTAGCAAAAGAATTACAACCTGCCCAAAGACACTCCATGACGAAACAGTGGGTATAACAACTAACCCTGTAACGCAGGTAGCGGTCGTTGCAGTAAACAAGGCATCCCAAAAAGAAGCTGCATTACCATGCGCCGAGCTTATCGGTAATGACAGGAAAAATGTGCCTGTTAAAATCGTAAGCAGGAAGCCGATCATTATTACATGTGTTGTTGTTAATGAGAATCTTTTTTTCATAATCGCACCAATTAATTTATGTAGCCGTCTTCTCCGCGTTGGTCAAGTCCAGCTCGTCCAGATTCAAACCAACCTCAATGTGCTGCTTGGCATTATGTTTGGATAATAAACATACCGTCTCCACATGATAAGTCCACGGGAACATATCCACCGGCTGTATCTTTTCCACACAGTAGCCCATGTCCGCAAGCATGCGGCAGTCACGTGCAAGTGTAGCAGGGTTGCAGGAAATATAAACTATCCTGCTTACGCCGCTTTGGGAGAGAGCCTTCAGCACTGCCTCATCGCAGCCCTTGCGGGGCGGATCTATTACGGCACAATCCAGCTTTGTACCGCCGGATACCAACCTTGGCAGCACATCCTCGGCGTTGCCGCATATAAACTTTGCGTTGGCTATGCCGTTTTCGGAGGCGCTGCGGTTTGCGTCGGATATAGCCTCCGGCACGCACTCTATGCCGATTACTTCTTTGGCGTGTTCAGCCAGCATAAGGGTTATGGTACCTATGCCGCAGTAAACGTCCGCCACACGTTCACCGCCATTCAGATCGAGGAAATCCAGCGCGTAGCTGTACAGTACCTCTGTCTGAACCGGGTTGACCTGCAAAAACGAAGGCATGGACACTTGGAAGCTGTGGCCGCAGACTGTGACGGGCAGTCTTTCGTTGCCCCATAGAGTAGTAAATCTATTGCCAAGTATGATGTTCGTGTCGGCTTTATTGAGGTTGTGTACTACTCCGATAAGGTGTGGTATGCTTGCTCTGAGCATTTCTACAAGCTCAATATCGTGTGGCAGCTTGCCGGCGGTGACGACCATCACTATCACGCCGCTGCTGGATTCACGCACCATGCAGTGTCGTAGCAGGCCGCAGCGTTTCTGTTCATCATATGGCGTAATGTTATACTCCCGCGCCCAATCGGTGACTACCCGCACCGCCGCCATAATATTCTCAGATTGTATGGGGCAGTCTGCTATAGGCACTATGCGGTGGCTGCGGGGCGAAAAAAAGCCAGGCACTATGCAGTGGTTTTCGTCATAACCATATGGGAAGCTGCCCTTGTTGCGATACCGATCCGGGTGTTCCATGCCGTGACAGGGCTGTACATTTATCTCGCTTCCATCAAACCTGCCGAGACGGATAAATGCGTCCCTCACCTGCTTTGTCTTGGCGGCCAGCTGCGCCGCATAGCTCATGTGCCGCATGGAGCAGCCGCCGCAGCGGGGATATGCCGGGCAATCCTGCTGGGCCCTATCCTTCGACGGTTCCATCACCTCTGTAAGCTTTGCCACGCCGTAGCCCGAGGTAGTCTTTATTACGTGGGCGCGTATCTTTTCGCCGGGCAGAGCCAGGGGCACGAATACCGTATAGCCGTCTACCCTGCCTATGCCCTGCCCCTCAGAACCCAGAGCATCTATGGTAAATTCTATATCGTCGTTTTTTTCTATTGGAATTTCACGCATCATTTAAGCTTTACATTCTCCTCGCCAAGCATTTCATTCATTATGGCCATAAAGGCAGGCGACGGGTTAATGGACATGCCCCTGTCAGCCTGCATGGCCTTCTTCGTGGCTGCGTCTACCAGTATTATCGTTACATTGCCGGGGTAACGCCTGAGCATGGTCTGTATTCGCTCCACCATTGCAGAATCATTCATGTCCAGCCTGAGATACAGCCTGCCGGAGGCGCCTGTCCTTTCCAGCGGAAATATATCGTCCACCAGCACGGTATTGTTCTGATCCTCGCGCATGTTTAGCTTGCCGGATACTATCACCTTATTATCCATGATGAGCTTATTGCTGCAGCGGTTGAATACCGTCGGGAATGCGGCAAGCTCTATTGTACCGGTAAGATCCTCTATAACAGCATATGCCATGAGGCCGTTGCCGCTCTTTACAGGCTTTGTGCGCACGGAGGTTATTATGCCGCCAAGACGTACCTTCTGGTTGTCTGTATATTTTCCCGAACCGTCCGAGGCTGAAAGCTCGCTGCACGATGCAAGCTTATTTAGCTCGTCCGCATATTCCAGCAGCGGGTGGCCGCTTATGTATATGCCCATTACCTCCCGTTCCATGGAAAGCAGGGTGTTCTTGTCGAATTCCTGTATATCGGGCAGGGGTATTGCCGCGTCTGCCGCAATATCGTCTGCCCCCGCCATGTCGAAAAGTGAGATCTGTCCTGTGGCCCGCTGCTTTCTGTCGTTACCCGCGGCGGACATTGCCTGATCGTATATGGCGAGAAGCTGAGCGCGGCGCACATTCATGCTGTCAAAGCAGCCCGCTTTTATCAGCCCCGCAACTATGCGCTTATTGAGCTGGTCGCCCCTGCGAATAAAGTCAAAAAAGTCCTTAAACGGGCCGTTCTGCTCGCGCTCCGCGGCTATTTGGCCGGTTATGCTCTCGCTTACATTCTTTATTGCGGCAAAGCCGAAGCGTATGCTGCCGTTTTCCACCGAAAATTTGGCCATGCTGCTGTTTACATCCGGCGGCAGCACCTTTATTCCCCGCTGGCGGCAGTAGTTAACATACTCGGATATCTTGCCCATGTCCTTGCCTATAAAGCTGTTCATCTGGGCTGTCATGAATTCCACCGGGTAGTAGTTTTTGAGATACGCCGTTCGGTATGCCAGCACTGCGTATGCGGCGGCGTGGGACTTATTAAAGGCATAGGACGCAAAATCCATCATCTCGTCGAATATGCGGTTTGCCGTGTCACGGTCAACTCCGTTTCGCACCGCGCCCGGTACGATCACTTTTCCGTCTTCGACTATGCCGTTTATGAAGTACTCCCTCTCCTTAGCCATCACCTCGTGCTTTTTCTTGGCCATAGCTCTTCGCACGAGATCGCTCCTGCCCCAGGAATAGCCCGCAAGGTCGCGCACTATCTGCATTACCTGCTCCTGGTATACCATACAACCGTAGGTCTTTTCCAATATGGGCTTAAGCTTTTCGTGGGTGTACTTGATATTTTTTCTGTCGTTTCTGGCGGCGATATAACGGGGTATCTGCTCCATGGGGCCGGGGCGGAAAAGGGAAATACCCGCAATTATATCTTCAAAGCAGTCGGGCTGAAGCTGCATCATGAACTGACGCATGCCGTTGGACTCCAACTGGAACACGCCGTCCGTATCCCCCTCGGATATCATCTTGAATATGGCCGGGTCATCGTTTTCCATGCGTTCAAGGTCGGGTACTTCCTTGCCCTGCTGCCTTATGAAGTCAAGCGTATCCTTTATAACCGTCAGGTTGCGCAGGCCCAAAAAGTCCATCTTAAGAAGGCCCAGCTCCTCTACCGTATCTTTTGTGAATTGGGTGGTTATGGCGTCCTCGTTACGCTGTAATGGAACGTATTCAACGGTGGGCTGAGCGCATATGACCACGCCTGCCGCGTGCGTTGAAGCATGCCGGGGAAGTCCCTCAAGCTTCAATGAGAGGTCAATGAGCTTCTTTACCATCGGGTCGCTGTCGTAGAGGGATTTAAGCTCTACCGAAAGCTCTAACGCCTTTGTAAGCGTCATGCCGAGGGCGTTTGGTATGAGCTTCGCTATCCTGTCCACCTCGGCGTATGACATATCCAACGCGCGGCCTACGTCCCGCACCGCGAGGCGGGCCGCCATGGAGCCGAATGTGATTATCTGGCATACGTGATCCGCTCCGTATTTGCGGGTGACATAGTCTATAACCTCCTGCCTGCGCTCTATGCAGAAGTCTATATCGAAATCCGGCATGGATATGCGCTCGGGGTTAAGGAAACGCTCGAATATCAGATCATATTTTATGGGATCAGTGTCCGTTATGCCCATGGCATATGCCGCAAGGCTGCCTGCGCCGCTGCCGCGTCCGGGGCCTACGAATATGCCGTTTTCATGGGCAAAGTTTACGAAGTCCCACACTATCAGGAAATAGTCCACGAAGCCCATCTGAGCTATCACGTTTATCTCGTATTCAAGCCTGTCCTTCACCTCACGCGTGGCGTCAGGCATTTTTCGATTAAGGCCCTCATGGCATATCTTTGTAAGGTATTCGAGGTTAGTAAAGCCGCTGGGCGCGGTAAAGCCAGGCAAGTGCTGTTCGCCGAATTTTATCTCTACGCTGCACTTGTCCGCTATCTCTTTTGTAGTCTCAAATGCCTCTGGATATTCCGGCAGCATGGCCCTGAGTTCGTCCTCCGACTTGAGATAAAACTCATCGGCGGACATCTTCATGCGGTTTCCGTCGGTGACCACACGGTTTGTCTGTATGCAAAGCAGGACGTCCTGGCTTTCGGCGTCCTCCTTTTTGACGTAATGTATATCGTTGGTTGCGACGTATTTTATGTCAAGCTCCTTCGCGAGCTTTACAAGCTGTGGAAGCACCTCCAGCTGCTCCGGTATGCCGTGGTTCTGTATCTCTATGTAGAAGTCCCCGCCGAATACTCCCTTGAGGCGGCTTGCAAGCGCCTTTGCGTCCTCATAACGGCGCTGCAGGAGCAGCTGAGGTATGTCGCCCGCAAGGCATGCGGAAAGGCATACGAGTCCCTCATGATATTGCTCCAGCAAATCATAATCTATGCGGGGTTTGTAGTAGAAGCCGTCCACGAATGCAATGGTGGAAAGCTTCATGAGATTCTTATAGCCCTGTTCGTTCTTTGAAAGAAGTATAAGGTGGGCGTTTTCACGCATTCCGCTCTTTTCGAGATGGGAGCGGGGCGCCACATAGGCTTCCATGCCGAGTATAGCCTTTATGCCGTTCTTTTTGCACTCCTTATAGAAGTCTATAACGCCGTACATGGCTCCGTGGTCGGTTATGGCAAGGGAATCCATACCAAGCTCCTTCGCCCTGGCCACAAGCTCGTTTATGCGGGCCGCGCCGTCCAGCAGGCTGTACTGGGTATGTACGTGCAAATGTGTGAATCCGCTCATCAGTTATCTCCTATTTGTCCTTGAGCTCCTGCGCTATGGTTGAAAGCTTGGCTAACCTGTGGTTAAGGCCGGATTTGCTTATCTCGGCCATTTCCGCAAGGTCGGATAATGTGGCCTCCGGGTTGTTTATGCGAAGCTCTGCCGCTCCCCTGAGCTTTGGCGGCAGGCTGTCCAGGCCGGCATTGAGCCGTATGAATTCAATATCCAAAAGCTGCTGCGCCGCTGCCGCTGCCGCCTTGTTCATATTGGCGTCCTCAAAGTTCTGCTGGCGGTTTATATGGTTGCTCACGCTGCGCATTACCCGCGCCTCCTCAAAGGCCATGGTGCTGTTCATGGCGCCTATTAGGGTTATGAAGTCGGAAACCAGCTCCCCATCCTTGAGATATACTATATAGCTGGATTTTCTCGGCAAGAACTTTGCGCTTATGCCAAGGCCCGCCATTATGTCGCACAGTGTCGCTGCAAACTTTTCGTATCTGCACACGAGCTCCAAATGGTATCCCTTATTAGGATCGCTCACCGAGCCTGCGCCCAGAAACACACCTCTCAAAAACGCCTTTGCCTTGCTTTCGTCATCGGTAAGTCGCGGCGGTATGTATCCCAGCTCAAAATCCTCGTCGCCGTCCACACCGTATCCCGCGTCGTTCAGAAGATTCCTCACGCCATCGCCAGTGAACTTCACTACGTTGCTCACCGCATTGAGCCTCTCCTTTTCACTTATGGAGGTTTCGGCGGTGACGCTGTAAAGCTCCCGGCCGAGGCGTACCGTAAGCGCCGCGACGCTGCTGTTTTCGGTTATATATTGCAGGCCTATGCCGCCACGCCCCAGCGTCATGGAGCCGGCCGCATGGGTTATTCCGCAAAGCAGGGAGCGTTTCTCTTCTGTGCTTCCCAGCTTGCAGCTTTCCACAAGCTCATCTTTTGTCTGAGATGAAAAGGACATATTAGCTCTTGTCTCCTGTACGTTCCTTTATATCGCTGCCCTCTATGGTAAGATCCCGGTGCGTAAGCACTGCGTTATATCTGCCCTTTATCCTGTTGTAAAGCTCCTCTGCCGCGCATACAGAACGATGTCTGCCCCCTGTGCAGCCGAACGCTACCACCAGCCGCCGCTTGTCCTGCTCTATAAAGCGTGGTATCAGCCTGTACAGCATGCTTTCGACGTTGTCCATAAATTCCCGCACGTCCTTATCCGCCATCACGTAATCCCGTATCGCTTTATCTTTGCCACATAACGGCCTCAGCTCTTTGTCGTAATAGGGGTTTGATGAAAATCGCATGTCCAGGACGATATCCGCCTCAAAAGGCACGCCCCGCTTATAGCCAAAGCTCATCACTCTTAGCATAAAGCCGGTGCTGCCCATATTCAGCTCGCGTTCCAGCGCCGTACCCAGCTCCAGAGGGCGCATATTGGTAGTGTCTATTATTACGCTTGCCCTATCCCTGAGTTCTGCAAGCATCTCACGCTCCATACGTATGCCGGTCGCTATATCATCTGAAAGGGGGTGGCGGCGTCGCGTCTCGTTATACCGCCGTTCAAGTATCTCATCGCGGCAATCAAGGAATACTATTCTGTAATCCACTCCTGCCTCGTCCAGCCGGCCGAGTGTGTTTTTCATGTTCAGCCTGAATATGCGCTCACGGCTGTCCATTACTACCGCCGCCTTTTCTACAGGCGGCGTAGCCCTCTTGCAGAGCTCCACAAGGCCCACACACATTTCGCAGGGCAGGTTGTCCACGCAGAAATAGCCCGAATCCTCGAACTTTTTCAGGGCCTGCGTCTTGCCCGCTCCGGACATGCCGGTAAGAATTATAAGCTGCATAGGCTTTACCTTCCGATGAACTTTACTTCCGTCTCCAGCGCAACGCCGCTGTTTTCGTATACCCTTTCCTGTACCAGCTCGATAAGCCTTTTCACGTCCTCACTGGTAGCGCCGCCCTTGTTTATGATGAATCCCGCATGCAGTGTGCTTACCTCGGCGCCCCCTACGCTCACTCCCTTAAGGCCTGCCTGTTCGATAAGGGCGCCTGCATAGCAGCCTGCCGGGCGCTTAAAGGTGCTGCCTGCGCTGGGGTATGTCAGCGGCTGCTTTGCCCTTCTGCGCTCAGAGTAATCCTTCATGCGCTCCTTCGTCATGCCGTCATCAGGCGAAAGGCTGAATTCTGCGCTCAGGACTATCCTCTCAGGCGCCGCAAACCGGCTGAACCTGTAGCCAAGGTCGCTATCCTCAGGCTCAACGGAGCATACCGCCCCATCCTCTATGTATTCTACCTTTGTGAGCACCTGCTTTATTTCGCCGCCGTATGCGCCCGCGTTCATAGCCACCGCGCCGCCAACGGTTCCAGGTATGCCCGCCGCCCATTCGAGGCCCATTAAACCATGTTCGACCGAATCCTTTGCCGCCGCGCTTATCAGCGTGCCCGCGCGCGCCTTCAGCTTGTTTTTGCTGTACTCGATGCCGGAAAAGTCTCCGGCAATGCGTATTACAAGGCCTTCTATGCCGCTGTCGCTTACCAGAAGGTTGGAGCCGTTGCCTATTATCATATACGGCACGTCAAGCTCTTTCGCCTTTTTTATGCCATATTCAAGCTGTTCTCTGTCTGATGGCATAAACAGCATATCAGCAGGTCCGCCTATACGGAATGACGTATACTCCGCCATAGGTGCGTTTGCTTTTATCTTATATATCTCAAGCTCCTTCGCGAGCCTTGCCAGGTTCTCTTTATCGTACTTCATGGTTCCTCCAGCCGATACATATGCATATTATATTTTACTTTATACCAGCCCCTTGCACAAGTTCCATAAGTCTCAAATCCAGATCCTTTTTTGCATTTTCATCGCCGGAAAGCGCCTTCTCGGCGCTCTGACAAAGCTGATCCGCATATGCCGCGTACAAAAAGCACTGCGGCACTGCCGGCTGGCTGCTATTTTCGTATATTGCGCTGACCGCGGGCGTTTCGCTTTCCAGCTGAGCCTTTGCAGCTACCGCAGGTATAAGGCCCAGTTCCATCAGGCTTTGCTGTTTATCCTCAGATAAAACATACTGCATGAATTCCAGTATATAATTACGCATTTCTTCCTCTGCGCCGCTGCCAATGCCCAGGTACTGCACAAGATTTGTATAATTCGTGCAAGAAAACGCTTCAAACGGGAATCCCTTGCCGGATTGTACTTTCCGCGCCATGTCGCCGGCTGTTCTGGCGTCAATAAATGCTGCCCAGCTCTTCTCCTTAGAAAAGTCCTCCTCGTCCCCAAGCTCACCCTTGGCGCCGTATATGCACGCTATAATCTCATCTCCGGACACCTTCGCCTCGCCTGACCTTATCATTCCGCAGAGCATATCCATATCCAGCCCTTTTTCCTGCATTATTCGTGAATTCACAGCCAGCACATATCCAGATGCGGCGTAAGGCAATCCATACACGCCGCCGTGATACCGGCAGGAATCCGCCATATTGCCCCGCATTTCCGGCATTGTCATATCTATGGGCTGAAGCTCCTCTATATACTCCCATCCAAGTGGAAAAGAATACATATCCGCCTTCTCGCCCCGCTCCCGCCGCGCCTCATAATCTGAGAAGGTCATGCTTTCCACCTCGAAATACACTCCCTTGTGCTTCTTTTCGAGGGTCGCAGCGGCCTTTTCCAACCACGCTCCCATGCTTCCCTGATAAGATTTGAAGCCCACTATATGCCACAGGCTTATTATGCCCTGATAGCTCTCGGTGCTTTGCTGCCGGTACTGCTGTGTAAGGTTCCGCCTGTGGGCGACTATATATCCCGGCGAAAGCACCATAAATGCGATAATTGCCAACGTCATTGCGGCGCATATCATCTTTTCTCTGCTCTGCATATACAAATACCCCCTTATGATAAGCATATGCGGTCAGAGGAGAAAAAAAGAGCTCTGAATTTCTTCAGAGCCCTTAGCAAATATATCGTCCGGAAAATCATTACCGTGCAAACGCCCCTGACACGGCAATTATAAGACATAAGTTCGGTTTGTATTTTTGGAGGAAAAAACAATGAAGAAATCCTGTTTTATCCCGGACGACCGAATATATTCGCTTTATGCTATTATACTATCACTACATATTGTATTATGCAACACTATTTTTCCCAATAAATCAAGTGTTTACAGTTTAGTCGCATTTGCCGTCGAAAACGGGGGTATATTCCCGCTTTGCAGAGTCCATTTTCTGTATGAACGCGTTTTCAAGGCCCAGTGAGAGGCAGTAGTCTACCGCCCTTTCATATTCCCGCCTGAGCAGCTTCCTGTCAAGCGGCGGTATCTTCTCCGCCTTATAGCAGGGCACATACTGGCTCATAAGTGAAACCGTTATATTCTTGGGGAAGTTTTCCGCTATGTATTTCAGCACCCGCCGCGTTTCGTCAACGGAACCCGGCAGCACAAGGTGACGTATTATCACGCCCTTATTGGCCAAGCCATCGCCGTCCATCTCCAGCAGGCCTGTCTGGCGGAACATCTCCTGTACCGCCGGGGCAGCATATTCAAAGTAGTTTTCCGCACCGGAGTATTTCCTTGCTATATTCCCGCTTACGTATTTAAGATCCGGCAGGTATATATCCACCAGTCCATCCAGCATGCGCAGAGCTTCAAGCGTTTCGTAGCTGTTGGTGTTGTACACGACGGGTATGCTTAACCCCCTGTTTTTTGCCGCCCGTATAGCGTCCGCCAGCACAGGCACGAATGGCGCGGGTGATACGAGGTTAACGTTGTGAGCGCCCTTGCCCTGGAGGCGCAGCATGAGCTCGGCTATGCCCTCCGCATCGTACATCTTTCCTACGCTGCCGTTGCTGATATCGTAGTTCTGGCAGAACACGCACTTCAGATTGCAGCCGCAGAAGAATATCGCGCCGGAACCGCGCTTGCCGCTGATACACGGCTCCTCCCACATATGCAGCGCCGCCTTTGCCACATACGGAAAACAGGGCGCGTTGCACGCGCCCCTTTGTATATTTCTGTCTACGCCGCATTTACGCGGGCAAAGCACGCAGCCTTCCTGCATCACTGCCGCTCCTTCTGATCTCCGGATTTCTTCTGTTCACCGGCTTCCTTTGGTTCCTTGCGTTTTTTTATCTTGACCTCCGGAAACTTTATCTTTTTCTCTTTTTCTTCCGGCGGACAGTTGACTATCTCGTAATCCGCGTCGTATACGCCGTCCACATCGGGGGCCTTTTCGGCAGGCTTTTCCTTCTTATCCCTGTCCTTTTCGCAGCGTGACTCCTTAGCCGGTCCCAGTTCTATGGCGTTGGAAACGTATTTCTTTACGGTAAAGGTAAATATGGTCCCCTTGCCCAGCTCGCTCGCCACGGTAATGTTCTCATCGAGCTTTTCCATGATGTACTTGGCTATGGAAAGTCCCAGACCGGTGCCGCCCTCTCCCCGGGATTTATCCACCTTATAGAACCTCTCGAAAATATGGGGCAGATCTTTTTCCGGTATTCCGCAGCCGTTGTCCTGCACGCTGATTATAAGCCGTTCGCCGGAGCGGAGCTTTATCTTTATGCTGCCGCCTTCAGGGGTATAGCGCATGGCGTTATCTATAAGGATTACCAGCACCTGTTCTATCCTGTCCGGATCAGTCAGACCATCTACCGTGTGATCACAGTCCACATCGAGCGTTATGCCCTTACTCTGGGCCGTAGAGGCGTACCCCATTGCCACATCGTTTATAAGCTCTTCAAGGTTAACCCTTGAAAGCTCCATATATTCCGTACCCGCCTGAAGCCTGCTGAGCGTAAGCATATCGGTAATAAGGCGGGACAGTCGCATCACTTCATGCAGCATTATCTTATAGTACCGCTGCTTGTCCTCCTCGTTCTTGACCATGCCGTCCGCAAGGGGCTCAAGCAGGCCCCGTACCGCCGTAAGAGGCGTGCGCAGCTCGTGTGATATATTGGCCACGTATTCACGGCGCATACGCTCTGTGCGCTCCATTTCAGTCATATCCTTGAACAGGCCGACGACACCGGTGCGCACTCCCTCCTCCGTATTCACCGGGGATACGCTTATCCAGAGCACCTTATCGCCCGACATGGGGTAGGTTATTACCTGAGATTCACCTGTATGGAACACCTCCTGGAACGTCTTCCAGACCATGGGGTCCTTTATCAGATCCTCAGTCTTTTCCACATTGACTACGCCGAACATGCGCATGAGCGCCGCGTTGTAATGTGTTAGCTCGCCGCTGCCGTCAATTGCCGCAACGCCGTCCGAAAGGCTTTGCAGCACCTGATCCAGCTGCCCTTTCTCCATGCGCAGCTGATATATGGTACCGGATATGTTTTCACAAAGCGTGTTCAGCGCCCTGGCAAGAAGGCCGATCTCGCCGTCCTCGTTTTCATTTGCCCTTATGTCGAAATTGCCCTTTGACATCTCTATGGCGACCTCGGACATCTTGTGAAGCGGATCGGTATACAGGCTGAAGCGCCAGCTCATAAGCAGCAGCATTATGAGAACTCCCGCCAGCAGCGCCGTGTATATCAGCACGCGCATCGGGCGCATGTTCTCGCTTACTATTCGGACAGGCTGAAATATCAGCACGCCGCCATATATATTGCCGCTGTCGTCGGTTATCGGCACGCCCGCGGACAGGGTATCGCCTATGCCCTTTATTGCAAGGGACTCGCTTTTTACCGTATCTCCGGAGATTATTTTATCCATAGTATCGGACAGCGTCGAATATACTTCCTGCTCATCATCGCCATTCGGCATATTAGCGGCAAGTATTATTTCCTTGTCCTTGCTGAATACCAGAGTAGTGGAATCCGATGCTTCCACATATGACTGGGCAATGCGCAAAAATGCCTCGCGGCTTATATGTCCGTAGCCCAATTCGCGCACAAGGTCCGCGACGGTGCCCGCCTTAGGCACCATCTCCTCCAGCGTGATGTTCTCGTATATTTTTATTCCTACTACCCCGCAGCCCAGCGCCATGGCTATGGTGGTAAGCATCATCACCATTACCATGACTATAAGCAGCCGCCGGAAGAATACGCTCTTCATTATTTTCCGTCCTCTACCTCAAACTTGTAGCCGACGCCGTATATGGTCTTTATGCTCCAATTGAGGCCGGTATTGTCAAGCTTTGCGCGTATGCGCTTTATGTGGGTATCCACTGTCCTCGTTTCGCCCGCAAAGTCATAGCCCCATACGCGGTTAAGGAGCTGCTCGCGAGTGAATACCTGGCCTGGATTTGAAGCCAGCATGTAGAGTATTTCTATCTCTTTTGGTGTACAGATTATATTTTTGCCCCTCAAGGTAACAGTATAGCTCTTTATATCTATGGTAAGCTCCTGATGGGTAACGCAGCCGTCATCGTGGGATTGCTGCTGCTCGGTCGTACGGCGCAACACCGCCTTTATGCGGGCAACTACCTCACGGGGACTGAAGGGCTTTACGATGTAATCGTCGGCGCCCAGCTCGAGGCCCAATATGCGATCTATCTCCTCGCCCTTTGCGGTAAGCATTATCACGGGTACGCGAGAGGTCTTGCGTATCTCGCGGCACACGTCAAGACCGGACATCTCCGGCATCATGATATCCAGCACACAGAGCGCTATGTCGCTATCCAGCGCAGCTACTGCAGCTTTGCCATCGTAAACGTCCACCACCTCAAAGCCTTCGGATTTAAGATATATTCCAAGTGATTCGTGTACGACCTTGTCGTCATCAGCGATAAGTATCTTGTTCGCGCTCATGGTCAAATAAACCTCCGATGTTAATAATACATTAAGACGATTATAGCATAATATTGCCCGCTTTCATATTCACAGGCAGGCAATTTCACACATTTTTTTATTAGATTTTGTCGGGTCTTACCGTAGAAAGGGTGAATGTGAAGGTAACCGTCCCATTCTCGCTCTTTACCCATATCCGTTCACCTAAAAGTTCAAGAACTTCATTAACGATAGATAGGCCGAGGCCGGTTCCCTGCCCTGCGTGGGCTTTATCCGCCTTATAGAACCTCTCGAACACGTGGTCTATGTCCTCGTCCGCGATGCTGCCCGGGTTGCTCACGCTTATGTAAAGGCTGTCCCCCTTTTTCTCGGCGGAGAACCGCAGCGTACCGCTGTATCCGTACTTTATAGCATTGTCAGTCAATGCCACAAGTACCTGCTCAGCCCTGTCCGGGTTGGTGTATACCTTGTATGGCTCCCCTATGTCTATCTCCACATTAAGTCCTTTTTCCCTTGCGGCAGAAACGTACCTGTCAGCTACATCCTCTATGAGCTCATTTATGCTTATGAACTGCTTTTTAAAGGCAATAGTTCCGGATTGCAGCCGGCTCAGCTCCAGAAGGTCGTCAATGAGCCGCGAAAGCCGCATGGATTCCCGCAGTATATAGCCGTAATATCTGGCTTTATCCTCGTCCTTCTTTACCAGTCCGTCGTTAAGGGCGTCCGCAAGCCCCCGAATGGAGGCTATGGGCGTGCGCAGCTCGTGAGATACGTTGGCCACGTACTCAGTGCGGGTCTGCTCCAACCGGCTCGCCTCGGTGATATCGCGTATCAGCATTACGGCCCCCTCACCCCTGCCGCCATCGGTCAACGGCGTTATGGCTACGCGCAGTATCCGGTCCCTGACCTTCAGTTCTTTTGATACAGTCTCCCCGCCGAGGACACAGCTTATATCCTCCGCCGCCTGCCTATACGCCGGCAGTGCCGTTATGTCATCTGCATAGCTGCCGCCAAGCAGTCTCAATGCCGCTGAATTGGTCTTGATTATCTTTCCTTCGGCATCTATTGCGATTATACCCTCTCCTATACCGTTTATCACGGCGTGCAGCCTGTTTTTCTCCAGCGTAAGGTCGCTTATGGTAGCTGAAAGAGCCGCAGACAAATGATTGAGGGACCTGCCCAGCTGCACCAGCTCATCCGTGCCCTCCTCCTCCGCCTTTGCGGTAAAGTTGCCGCCCGCCATGGCATTGGCGGTCACGTTCATCTGACGTATGGGCCGCACTATGCTCCTCGAGCCAAGATACGCGGGCAGGATCATTATAAGGCTGGAGGCGATCATGCTTATTATCAGAGCATAGATGAGGCTTCCCATGGCAGCGTTCAGTTCATTGAGCGGCTTTACAAGAAATAACGCACCTATGACGTTGCCGAAACGGCTCACCACCGGCTCGCCTATTAAAACGCCCGCGTGGTTCTTGGTGCTGGGCGAGTATACGCTTTCCCCCTTCAGCACGTTTTGCAGAAGGCCGGATATTGCGTCCTTATTGACGGCGCTGTCTTCACTTGCGGGATATGCGAACAGATCGCCGCATGCATCGTATGCGTACATCGAAGCGTCCCATACCTTAAAGCCGCGGCCTATGGAGCGCTCATAGGTTTCCTTTGTGATCAGGCCCTGAAGATAATCCGCCGTGATATTCGCCAGATATTCAGCACGCGGCCTAAGCTCCTTCGCCTTTATTCCGCTGAATACCCTGCCGCCAGAATAGTAAAACGCCGCTGTGGTCAGCACAGCGCTGAGCAATACAGAGAGCAGTATTATTACCACTATGCGCCGGAGTATGGTATCCTTGAACACTGTCAGCAGACCTCGAACTTATAGCCCACGCCGTAGACCGTCTTGATGCTCCAGGGAAGCTCCTCATCGGGCAGCTTCTGGCGTATGCGCTTTATCTGGGTATCCACTGCGCGCGTATCCCCAAAGAAATCATAGCCCCATACTTTGGACAGAATATGCTCTCTGTCGAATACTCTCCCGGGATTAGACGCAAGGAGGTAGAGTATCTCGACCTCCTTTGGCGTAAAGGGTATGCTTTCGCCGTTTATGCGAACATCGTAATTTGCGATATTTATCTCAAGACCGGGACGGCGTATGACCTGTGACTGCACCCCTCCATCGGTATTGAAACGCCTAAGTACGGCTTTTATCCTCGCTACCACCTCTCTGGCTGAGAACGGCTTTACGATATAATCGTCTGCTCCCAGCTCAAGTCCTACTATGCGTTCTATTTCCTCTCCCTTTGCGGTGAGCATTATTATAGGCGTGCGGCTCTTGGCGCGTATTTCCCTGCAAACCTCTGTGCCGCTCTTTTTAGGCATCATCAGGTCGAGTATTACCAGGTCAGGCTTCTTGCTGTCAAACATTTGAAGCGCCTGTTCTCCGTCGTATGCGGAGCAATATGTAAAGCCCTCGTTCTCGAGGTACACGCCCAGCGTCTCATGTATCATGGGCTGGTCATCGCATATAAGTATCTCCTGCCCGTTCGCCATACAGTCACCTCCCGAAAAATCAACCAGTATTTAAGTTAAGTATAGAGTCTTCCCGCCGCCAAAGGCAATGTTTTCAGGAATAATGACATAATTGTACTCAATTCGGACAAATTATGGTGCGGGTTTTAGCTCTTATATATAAAGCTGAACCCGCTTTCACCCATGGCGTCTTCAAACACTTTCACAAGCTTATCTCCGTACACGCCGAGGCTGTTCTTCATCTCATCGCCGTTAAAGAGGATTATTATGGAGTCATCCGTAAAGAACTCGCTCAGGCAGTCGTACAGCGCGTCAAGATTGCGGCCGTAGTATTCAGGAAGCCGCAGCACCCTGCTCAGATAGTCATGAGCAGACTCAAAATCTTTCATCAGTTTTCCGTCAAGTATTATTATCTCCATAGCTACTCCTCCCCGTAAAGAAGCTCGAAGGACTTATAGTGATCGCCGGTGTAGTATATAAGGCCGTCGTTGGAAAATACGATGCGCTTTGCCCCCCGCGATGACCTGCCCATGGTATCTATGTCGCACTCTGTATACCTGCGCCCCTCCGCTTCCGGGAGCAAGCCCTCGTAATTGCCGAAGCGGTCCCCGCCAATGCTGCGGCCGGGTGCGTAAGGCTCAAGGCTGCCTCCCTCCCAGCCCAGTTTTTTGGCTTCGCTCTTTTTAATGAAGTTTTTGGGCAGCTTTCCGTAGGTATGTATATACAGCGCTACATCTTCCTTTGATGTGTATTCGCCGTCTTCGTCTATCGCCGTCTGTTCCGGCTCCGTTGCATCCTCAGACGGCTCGTTTTTTTCTGCCGGGGGCAGATCTTCCGAGGTTTCGGCCGGTTGTACGGATTCGTATGTCTGCTGAGCTTCGGGTATGTCCGTTCCGAGAAGGGAATTTATCAGTCCCGCCGGGGTAAGCCTGCCCGTAAGCAGCAGCACGGCGGCAAGCGCCACAGCTGCTATGAGCAATATCTGCCGTTTACTGAGTTTTTTCCTACTGCCTTTATTTCTGTCCATATTCTTCCCCGATTTTCTGTTTGAATCAAGTATACCATATAAAACGGAAGCTGTTCACACTTTATTCCAAAGTTTACTGTGTCGTATTTTGCCTGTATATGCTATAATGAACGCATGATGAACAAAAGTTTTAAAAAAGTTATAAATATCGCTATGGCGCTGCTTACGGCAACCCTTATTTGCGGCTGCGAGGGCATCATGCCTTCCTCCTCATCAGGCCAGCTCTGCGTAAACGAGGTGGTCACTTCCAACTCATATTCTCTGGTGGACCAAAAGCTCGGCAGTCCTGACTGGATAGAGCTGTACAACCCCACCTCCAAGCCCATAGACCTTGGGGGCTACGGGCTCACCGACAACATAAAGAATCCACATAAATACACCTTCCCCTCTGTTACCATACCTGCGGGGGGCTATCTCATCGTATATGCCTCAAAGTATGAGGGCGATTCCATGTGTACAGGCTTCGGCCTCTCCAAGAGCGGCGACATGCTGTACCTTGTAGACCCATATTACAACGTAATGCAGCAGCTCGAGATACCCGAACTGGTGACGGACGTTTCTTATGCCCGCGCAGCCGATGGCAACTACGGCTATTGCAGTACGCCTACTCCCGGCGAGGCAAACGGCGAGGACATATTTCTGTCCGTTCATGATGGAGGCAAGGCAGATTCTGACGAAAGCGCCCTTGCCATAACCGAGGTCATGCCAAAGAACACCTCCACACTTGCTTCCGAAGACGGCAGATATTACCCATGGGCCGAGATAAAAAACACATCCGACAAAGAAGTGCTGATGTCCGATTACTACCTTTCGGATTCAGTCGGTGAGCCTTCAAAATATCGTCTCCCCGGTGTCACCCTCGGTGCGGGCGAATACGCCATAGTATACTTTTCAGGCAGGGAAGATTCTAATGCCGGCGAGATACACGCCTCCTTCAGGCTGGGCAAGGGCGATTCCGCGCTGCTGCTTTCCAACGGAATGGGAAGTGTGATATCCATGTTCAACTGGACAAACCCGGTATACCCCGGCATATCGGTGGTCGCGCCTGATACCTACTGCGCCTTCCCCACCCCCGGTCAGGACAATTCTCAGGAGACCCTGGCCTCGCTGACCCTTTCAGCTATGGACGGCAGCGATCCCATACATATAAACGAGGTGCTCAAGCTCAACGAGTATAGCATTCGCGACTGCTTCGGCGACCGTTCACCATGGGTAGAGCTATACAACTCATCAGACAGCGCGGCGTCGCTTTCGGGCTGCTTCCTGAGCGATGACGCTGACGACCCGTTCAAATGGGCATTCCCGGAGGTCTCCATAGAACCCAAGGGATACCTTATAGTGTTCCTCTCCGGCAAAAACCAGACCGAAGACGAGCTTCACACCTCCTTCACCCTCTCCAAGAGGGAGTACGAGCTGATGTTCCTTTCATCGGATACCATGCGCTGTGAAAGCATACAGCTCGATCCAAAGCTAGGCGATAACGTATCAGTCGGCATATCCGCCGACGGTTCTCTCAGGTATTACTCCAGCCCCACCCCCGGCGGCCCCAATACTACGCACGAGTTTGGATCGCCCGACGAAGCTGCCATAACCACAGATATGTTCGGCGTATATATAAGCGAGGTCTCTGCCGTAAAAGCCGCAAAGAGCAGGGATACCGACTGGATAGAGCTTCACAACGCCTCGGGGGCTTCCGTAAACCTCGAGGGTTGGCACCTGACAGACGACGCCAACGACATGAAGAAGTTCACCTTTCCGTCTTTTAAGCTGCCGGCCGGAGAATACGTATCCATAGCCGCTTCCACCTCGGCAAAATCGGGCGTTTCGGCGCCCTTTAACATATCCGCTTCCGGCGATACGCTGATACTCACCGACGGCGACGGCAACATCAGGGATGTGTTTTCAACCGGTGCACTTAGCCTGGGCGTCACATCGGGCCGCACTGTAAACAGCCCGGAGCGGGTATTCTTTACCACCCCAACCAGAAGCGCCGCCAATCCCTCAACATATTACAGCAGCTATGCCGACGCTCCAATGTTTTCCGACAGGGAACTGTACCACAGCGCCGCCTTTGAACTGACGCTGTCAAGCCTTACGCCAAACGCTGAAATATATTACACTACAGACGGCAGCAAGCCCACAACGGCTTCCCACATATATTCAGAGCCGCTTAAAGTATCGTCGAATACCGTGATAAAAGCTATCTCTGTTGCAGATGGCCTTATAAAGAGCGATATTGCTGCGGCCACTTATCTTTTCGAGGAAAAGCACACGGTCCCTGTGGTCTGCCTTTCCATAGGCAAGGAATCCTTTGATGAGGTCTACTCCGTTACCGACCGCTGGAAGAAGGTGGAGCGCGAGGGCTTCTGCGAGTATTACGAGCCGGACGGCACGCTGGGCGTGGAGTTCCCCTGCGGCCTGCGGGTAAACGGAGCTTCTACGCTGAATATGCGACAAAAGTCCATGTCCATATTCCTCCGGGGCGGCTACGGCCAGAGCTCCACGAAATACAACTTCTTCCCCGGCAACGAAGTTACCGAATATACCTCTCTTGCGGTACGCAACTCCGGGCAGGACGCGTCAAAGGCGCGTATTCGGGATTCCTTCTTCAGCAAGTGCGTGGAAGGATTAAATATCGATAACATAAAGACCCGCTCCGTAGTGGTATACATCAACGGTCAGTACTGGGGCCTGTACGACCTTAACGAAAACCAGAACGAGGATTATCTCGCCACCCACTATGGCGTCGATCCTTCCACCGCCAACATCATCCGCCGAAACGAGACCCCCCTTGCGGGCGACAGGGCTGACTTCAAGCGCGTGCGCAATTACGCCCTTACGGGAGACATATCCGGCAGCGCAAAATACGAGGAGCTGTGCCAGTGGGTAGACGTGGACTACTTCATGGATTACCTCATCGCCCAGACGTACTTTGCCAACGGCGATATGTTCAACCAAAAATACTGGCGCACTACCGACTACAAGATAAAATGGCGGCCTATATACTACGATCTTGACCTTGCCCTCGGCTCCTCCAGCCCCACGCGGAACGTGCTGCCCAGCTACTTTAACGCGGAGGGCGTGCCCTCTCAGGACGGCTCTCTAACCAACATGGACATATATGTGGGCCTTCGCAAAAACCGCTCATGGTGCGAGAAATTCGGCGAGAGATACGTATATGTGGTGTACAATTACTTCACGCCCGAAAAGGTCACGACCATACTCGACGACATGGTAAAGACCATGGAGCCCGAAATGGCACGTCACATAAAGCGCTGGGGCATCCCCTCCAGCATGTCCGCATGGAAGAGCAGCGTATCCGACCTGCGCGGCTGCCTGCAAAAGCGTACCGACTACGCTCTCTCCTCCTTACAGAAGGAATTCGGCTTTTCCAACGCCCAGATGGAGCAATGGAAGGCAAACGCTACGGCTAAACCGGAGGCAGAAGCAGCCGGATAACGGCAAAAAGGCAATAAAAAACCGCCGGTCAGCACCGGCGGTTTTCTTGATTTAAGCCTTAGAGGCTTTTATCCTCCACATAGAGGCTAAGTACCTTGTTTGGATCTGCCGGGGCGGCCGCAGGAGCGGCGCTCTTGCCCTCCTTGGCTTCCTTGCGGGCCTCGAAGAACTTGGGCGCTACCTTGGGGAACAGCGCGTAGCTCAGTACGTCCTCTTCCTGCTCGTAGTAGCCAAGCTCCTTCACTTCCTTCTCATACTTCTCCAACTCGGGCTCCAGCAGATCGGCCGGACGGCAGGTGATAACTTCCTTGTCACCTATGGCCTTGCGGCGGACTTCCTCGTTTACATCTCCGGGCAGCGCGCCGTATTCGCCGGCAAGCAGAGCCTTGGAATTCTGTGGGAAGGTCTTATAACGGCCCATTAGTACGTTAAACACGGCCTGTGTGCCGACTATCTGACTGGTAGGAGTTACAAGGGGAGGATAGCCGAAGTCCTTGCGGACGATCGGGATCTCCTCAAGAACGTCATAGTACTTGTCTTCCCTGCCCGCTTCCTTGAGCTGGCTGATGAGATTGGAAAGCATTCCGCCAGGAACCTGATAGACCAGAGTGTTGGTATCCACCCGGAGCACCTTGGGGTCGAGTATGCCTTCCTTCATCATCCTTTCGGCTACGCCGCGGAAGTGCTTTGCGGCCTCCGCCAGCTTGCCGAGATCCAGCCCGGTGTCATTCTCGGTGCCCTTGAGTGTGGCCACCAGAGACTCCGTGGCGGGCTGTGAGGTTCCGTTTGCAAAGGGAGACAGCGCGCAGTCCACGATATCCACGCCCGCCTGCATGGCCATGAGGTAAGTCATGTCGCCGGTGCCGGTGGTGTTGTGGGTGTGCAGGTGTATGGGCACGTCCACCTCGGACTTGAGCCGCTTGATGAGCGAATATGCGTCATAGGGCAGCAGCAGGTTTGCCATATCCTTTATGCAGATATTGTCCGCGCCCATCTGAACCAGCTCCTTTGCCAGCTTTACGAAGTAATCCTCGTTATGCACGGGGCTCATGGTGTAGCTTATGGCAGGCTCGCATATTCCGCCGTACTTCTTGGTGTATTTGATTGCGGCTTCCAGATTTCGCACATCGTTGAGCGCATCGAATATGCGAATGACGTCAATGCCGTTCTCGATCGCCTTGCGGCAGAACTGCTCTACGACATCGTCTGCATAGTGCTTATAGCCAAGTATGTTCTGACCGCGGAAAAGCATCTGCAGCTTGGTGTTGGGCAGGGCCTTCTTCAGCTTGCGGAGACGCTCCCACGGATCCTCGTTTAGGAAGCGCAGGCAGGCGTCAAATGTAGCGCCGCCCCAGCACTCCAGAGAATAATAGCCAATGCTGTCCAGTATTTCGCAGGCGGGGAGCATATCCTCTGTGCGCATACGAGTAGCGGCCTGAGACTGGTGCGCATCGCGCAGTATGGTATCGGTTATCATCAGTTTTTTAGCCATGGTGCAATACCTCCTATTACATGAACAGGGCAAGGAACACACCGGCAGCGATAGCGGAGCCGATAACGCCGGCTACGTTTGGGCCCATGGCGTGCATGAGCAGGAAGTTGCCGGGCTTTTCCTTCTGACCAACTATCTGAGATACGCGGGCAGCCATGGGAACGGCGGAAACGCCAGCGGAGCCAATCAGGGGGTTGATGGGATCCTTGCTGAGCTTGTTCATTATCTTTGCAACTATTACGCCGCCGGCGGTGCCGAAAGCGAAAGCGCAAACGCCCATAAGCAGTATGCCGAGGGTCTTGCCGGTGAGGAAGGTCTCAGCGGTGGCGGTAGCGCCTACCGAGATGCCGAGGAATATGGTTACGATATTCATCAGCTCGTTCTGGGCGGTCTTGGAGAGGCGGTCGGTAACGCCGCTCTCGCGGAACAGGTTACCCAGCATGAGCAGGCCGATAAGCGGCGCCGCGGAAGGCAGCATGAAGGATACGAATATGGTGACCATGATGGGGAATATTATCTTTTCCTTCTGGGATACCGGCCTCAGCTGCTTCATCTCTATCCGGCGCTCTTCCTTTGTCGTCAGCGCCTTCATTATAGGGGGCTGTATGACAGGAACCAGCGCCATGTAAGAATAAGCCGCGACGGCGATAGGGCCGAGAAGATAAGGAGCGAGCCTCAGGGTAACGTAGATCGCCGTAGGGCCGTCCGCGCCGCCGATGATGCCTATGGAGCCTGCTTCAGCATTGCTGAAGCCAAGGAGCTTAGCACCTATAAAAGCGACGAAGATGCCGAACTGCGCTCCCGCGCCCATAAGCAGGCTCTTGGGGTTGGCGATCAGGGGACCGAAGTCTGTCATTGCTCCCACGCCCATGAATATCAGCGAGGGGTATATGCCGAGCTTTACGCCCAGATACAGGTAGTCTATAAGGCCGGCGCCGTGACCCAGCTCCGCCCAGTTTATGGCGGTAGCGCCATCTACCACCTTTAGAAAATAGTCGGGATGGAACATATTAGCGCCGGGAAGGTTGGTAAGCAGCATACCGAATGCGATAGGCACCAGCAGCAGAGGCTCGAACCCCTTTACAATAGCCAGGTACAGCAGAACGCAGGAAATGGCTATCATTATAAGACACCTGGGATCGGCTATCAGATAGGCAAAGCCGGTGGTATCTATAAAGTTGGAAAATACATCTGCAAAAGTCATCTGCGATCTCCTTTCTTAAGTTTGTTTCCCTTAAAAGGAGATCAGCCTATAACAACGAGAACATCGCCGGAGTTTACAGTAGAGCCCTTGGTTACGTTGATGGCGGTGACCTTGCCCGCTGCGCCGGCAAAGATCTCGTTCTCCATCTTCATCGCCTCGAGCATTATGACTACGGTATTGGCTTCGACCATATCGCCGACCTTTACCTTTATGTCAAGAATGTTGCCGGGCATGGGCGCGGTAACGCTTGTAGCGCCTGCCGCAACGGGGGCGGCGGCAGCAGGGGCGGGTGCGGGAGCGGCTGCCTGAACGGGAGCTGCGGGAGCCGCGCCGGCGGCTATTTCTTCGACTTCGACTTCATAGGGAGTGCCGTTTACATTTACGTGAAACTTACGCATTGTTTTGATTTCCTCCGTCAATAATCAATAATCTCAATCAATTTGGTAGAATGGCTTATGCTCTTTTGATGCTGTGGATCCTGAGTCCTTCAGGCTCGTTACCCATGTAGGTAGCGATAGCCGCAGCTATGGCAGCGTCAAAGGCCTTTCTATCGGATATGCCGGCCGCAGGCGCCGCCGCCACAGGCGCGGCCTTGGCCTGCTCTGCGCCCTTGCCCTTGCCTATCACCGCGCTCATGAGCTTAGTAAGCAATATCAGCATTATAAGTCCTACAAACACAGTGCCCATACCGAGTACCATCACTAATGCCGAGCTGATGTTTTCCAATATATTGCTCCTCCCTTCTTTTTATTATCAAAATGCTCTTAATAATAATTGAAAAGTCATAAAAACTGCTTATAGTTTTTATGGTTATTCTATGGGGTCTAATCCCGCCCCATTGTGTTTAATAATACACTATCGATTTGTTTTTGGCAACATAAAAACGGCATTCAGGTAAAAAAAAACGTAAAAATGCCGTTAAACTATAATTTATCATTATATATTCAGGTCTTGCTATTGTTCCCGCATAAGAGAATCAAGTTCGCCTTCCGTAAGGTAACGCCATTGTCCTCCCTTAAGCCCTCCCAGCGTTATGGAACCCTCTTTTATTCTTCTGAGCAGCATAACCTCACGGCCTACGGCGGAAAGCATGCGACGCACCTGTCGGTTCCTGCCCTCGTGTATGGTTATGTCAAAGGCCGTCCTGCCCTGTGAATACTCTATATTTTCTATTTTTGCAGGGGCGGTCAGCCCGTCCTCAAGGGCTACCCCCTTTTCGAGCCGCTCTTTGTCGCTGCCGGTAAGACTGCCGGTGCATACTACATGGTAGGTCTTTTCCACAGTGAACTTCGGGTGCATCATCTTATATGCAAGGTCGCCGTCGTTTGTAAGTATGATGAGCCCTTCCGAATCGTAATCCAGTCTGCCCACGTTATAAAGCCTGTAGGGCAGCTCCTTTACATAGTCCACCACGGTCCTTCTGCCCTCAGGGTCGCTGGAGGTGCATACCACGCCCTGAGGCTTATTCAGCACTATGGCTACTCTTGCGGTCTTTCCGCATACCGGATTGCCGTCAAACAGCACCTCATCGCCATCTTCCACCGTGCAGCCTATCACGGCTGTATTGCCGTTGACCTTCACACGGCCCTCAGCTATGTATTCCTCGCACTTTCTCCTTGAAGCTATCCCGGCGTCCGCCATGAACTTCTGTAAACGCATTTTTACCCCCATAAAGGCGCATGGCTTACGCCGTAAAGCACCTCATCAGTTTGTCAAAGTAGAAGCGTATGCCTACGCCCGGCATGTCCTTTGCCGAGAGCAGAGGGCATGTGCAAAGCAGCGCGCCGTCATCCAATACCTCTACGCATCCAAGCTCTGTTCCTTCGGCTATAGGCGTATGGAGCCCTTCTTTTAATATCACCCTCGTGCGGTATGACGCGCTTTCGCCTTTCCTTACAGGTACTATTATATCTTCACCGGCCTTCAGTTCCAATATGTTTTTTTCTCCTCCTGCAACGTCCACCCCGGCAATTGTATTTCCCGCCTTTACCATAGTGGCTGTCTCGTAGTTTTCAAAGGCATAGTTCATCATGGCCTTAGCGTCGTCGAACATTCCGGGGCAATTGAGCACCACGCCTATTACCTCCATTCCGTTCCGTTCTGCGGAAAATACCAGGCATTTACCTGCTATCTTTGTATAGCCTGTCTTTACTCCGCTGCCTCCGTCATATTCCCATAGTATCCTGTTTTTGTTTTTGAAGGTGCGCGGCTTTGCCCCAGTTTCAGCCCTGTAATACTGTGTAGATACTATCTCCCGAAACACAGGGCTTTTCATGGCTACTGCGGTTATGCGGGCAAGATCGTAAGCTGTGGTATAGTGGTTCTCATCGTGCAGTCCGTTTGGCGTTACGAAATTAGTGTTCAAAGCGCCTATGTTTTTTGCCCGGGCGTTCATCATCTCGGCAAACTTATTGGTCCCTTTGCCTATATGTACCGCTATTGCCACCGCCGCATCGTTGCCCGAAGAAAGCATAAGGCCGTACAAAAGATCCTTCAGGCTTATCTTTTCCTCATAATCGAGATATATACTGGAGCCCTCCGTGCCGTAGGCGGAAGCGTCCGTTTCTATTATATCACTTAAATTGCCGTTTTCTATTGCCAGCAACGCGGTCATTATCTTTGTGGTGCTGGCCATAGGCAGCTTTTCATGTGCGTTTTTCGCATACAGTACCTTGCCGGTCCGGCTCTCGATGAGTACGGCTCCCTTAGCAGACACGTCCAGCCCTTCGGCTGATGCGCTGCCGAAAGTCAGCAGTATTACAGCAGCTATACACAGCGCAGGCAGTCTTAAAAGCCCGGCCTTCATTCCTGTTCGCTCTCAGAGGCGCAGGGCTTTGTTCTGGCTATGGCCTGCTCTACGGTCTCTATTATTTCGGGCAGTATCTCCACCGCCCTGTCAAACGTGGTATCGTAATCCGCGGGCATCACCTTTACGCTGCCGTTGTTCACCGACAAAAACGCCATAGGGGTTATGGTCATGCCGGCGACCGCGGCACCGGTAAAGGGATATCTCGTACACTCCCCCATCTCATCGCTGCTCTTTTGTATTGGAGTGCGCTCAGTCTTTTGACCGTATTCCCCGCCGCCGGATATAAAGCCCATGGACAGCCTGGACACGGGTAATATCATCGTCTCTCCAGCAGTAAGTATCGGTTTTCCGATTACGGTGTTAACGTCCACCATTTCTTTGAGCTGCTCCATGGTGGTCCTCATTATGTTTTCAACAGGGTGCATTTTGATATTTCTCCTCCCGTTTGGTTTTACCTCGCCGCTTTGCTTCGGCAAATATAATCTGCGCCGGGATTATTTGGGCTATCCCTTCCAAATTTATGCAAAAGGCGTTTCGCTCAAGGGCAGGCCGTATATCAACGCATATATCTCCGGCGCCGGATAGGGCGCAAGCTGTCAGCCCAAGTTCACGCATTATCCCCGCTATTATAACCGTCTTTGCCCCATCGCCGGCCATGCCAAATTCACCCATTATATACAAGCGCCTTATAATAATTCCCTTTCTTATAGACGGTAATATACTGCCGCCCCGCCTTTGCCGTTTGAGCTTTATCCTTCTGCCGTTTATCCGTATATCCGCCTCCAACGGCAGCCAGACCGCAAGCGCGTCCGCCTTTATTCTTATTGTACCAAGCACGCATATATCGACCTGTACCTCCCCAAAACGCGGCTTTACCCTCCCCCTGGCATTTATCTCCACAGGGCATACGAGTGCGGCGCAAAGCATTATAAGAATCACAGCAAACAAAAAAAGGACTACTTTCATAGCCCTTAGTATTGTTTGCTTTGGTAAAAATTATGAAGGCTTTTCCTCGCCGCCATCGGCTTCTATGGCAAATGCGCCGTATTCAGGCAGCTCCTCGATGGAGTGTAACCCAAACTGCCGCAAAAAGGCGTCCGTAGTGCCAAACATCATAGGCCGCCCCACGGAATCTCTGCGGCCCAGCTCCCGTATGAGCCCCAGCTTCAATAGCTGGCTCACGGAATAATCGCATCTTACCCCTCGGACGGCCTCTATATCCGCCCTTGTGACAGGCTGCTTGTATGCCACTATGGAAAGCGTCTCCAGCATGGCCTGAGTAAAGCTCTTAGTCTGGGCAGGCTGAAGCAGCTCTTCAACGTAGCTGGCGTATTTTTTGTTGGATACAAGCTGCACCGTGTCGTCGGTTATGTATAGCTGTATGCCTCGCTCCTCCTGTCGATACTGCTTTTCCATGTTGTGTATTATTGCGTTCATCTCTATGCCTGTTATATCCAGCGCACGCTGGAGCTGTACCAGCGACACCGGTTCTCCGGACACAAAGAGTATGCACTCAATTGCCGAATAGCGTTCGTCCTGCATCGTTTGCTTTTCCTTTTACTGTTCGTCCATGTACTCCGCGTCCTCGTCGTTTTCCCTGAGTTCTTTGGCGGTTATCGTTATCTTTTCGTAAGGCCTTGGCTGCTTTATGCTTATCTCACCTCTCATGAGCATATCGAGCAGCGCCATGAAGGTAACTATCATCTCCATCTTTGGCGCATCGTCCTCAAACAGCTCCTCAAAGGGCACGCTGACCTTGTCTCTCAGTACGTCACGTATTTTTACCAGCTGCCGTCGTATTGTGAAGCGGTCATCCATTACCTCCTGAGAGTTTATCTCCCGCTGTTTTTCCTCCCTGCGCTTGTCCATAAGCTCAGCAAAGGCGTCAAACAGACTCTGAACTGAGGATTCCTCCAAGATTATCTCCTGGGGCGGGAGCACAAACTCCTCCGGCAGCTTTGCATATATGCCCCGCGCCCCGTCCAGAAGCGAACGGAGCTTCTCACCCGTTTCTTTCGCCGCCCTGTATTCACGCAGCTGGCGTATGAGGGCATCGGCGGGATCCTCTTCCTCGGTGTTTTCCTTCGGGGGCTTCGGCAGAAGCGAACGGGATTTTATATACACCAGCGTCGCCGCCATGGTAAGGAATTCGCTGGCGGTATCCATATCCAGCGTGTCTATCTGACCCATGTATTCAAGGTACTGGGCGGTTATCTCGGATATGAAAATATCCTTGATATCCACCTCAGCCTGCTCTATAAGGTGAAGCAGCAGATCCAGAGGCCCTTGGAATTCTTTAAGGTTTACCTCGTATGCCATGTTACATCAGCCCTAACAGGCCGTATATGGCTGCACATATGTTCATCATTCCGGACATCAGGAAGTTCACTGCGGATGACATAATGCCGTCCAGCCAGTTGGTCATAAGCAGCACTATAAGTATCACAAAGCCGTACTTCTGCAGGAACATAAACGGCTTTGGACCGATGCTGCGCATAAAAAGGCAGGAGGCCACATGGAAGCCGTCGAGGGGCGGTATAGGCAGTATGTTGAACACGCAGAGGCCCAGATTTATAAAGTAGAAATAATAGAATATGGTGTTGAGGGCGGCGTTGCCGGCCTTGCCTGCCACCATCAGGCCAAAAAATATGAGCATGGTAACAAAAGCCAGCACGAGGTTCATGGCCACGCCTGCCAGAGATACTATTATCTCGTCCCTTCTTGGGTGCTTGAAGTTGCGTGTGCTTACGGGCACAGGCTTTGCCCAGCCGAAGCGCACCAGCATCATCATTATGAGTCCTATCAGGTCAATATGGGCAAGGGGATTCAGCGTCATTCTGCCCAAATTGTAAGCGGTAGGATCCCCCAGCTTATATGCGGCATAGGCATGAGCCCACTCATGGAAGGCCAGAGCCACCAAAATGGCCGGCATCCTGTAAAGCAGCTCCATTACATAGGAGCCGAGGGAGCCAGATATTCCGTTTGCGATACTGTTAAGCAATTGCATTTCTCCTATCACAATAGTTGATTTTATTATACGCTATTGCTCAAAAGTATGCAACCGCAGAGCCTTCAGGCATGCAGCCATTCACAAAGTATCCGCCCTACATAGTGCGCTGTGCCCGCGCGGGGTATATCAGCCGAGGATACCAGTTCCACCTTGGCTATTTGCTCGCCGTCAAGGCTGTAGGTGATGCTGCCCAGCACGTCTTTTTTTGATACCGGCGCTTCCAGCATATCCGGTATGTCTTTATCTGATTGCATCTCGGCGTTTTTCGGCAGCAGGCACACAACCCCTTCTCTCGCTGTAAGCTCTGCTACGGAAGCTGTTCCGTTTTTTACCTCAACCACCGCGATGCGCTCGCCCTGTTTTGCCACCGTCTTTATATCGTATGCGGCGAAAGCATATTCCAGCATCGCCTTTGCCTTAGCCGCCCTTTCAGATGAATTTTTAGCACCTATCACGGCGCAGATAAATACGGCGTTGCCCCGCTTCGCTGAAAATATGCCGCAATATCCGGCATCGGCCGATGAGCCGGTAGCTACGCCGTTTGTACCCACGCAGCTCTTTATAAGCTTATTTGAGCTTGCAAGCTCCGTCGTCCTGCCGTCCTCATGCTGTATGCTGTCGTAGAATATGCCGCTGTACAGCGAAAAGCACCCGCTCTCGCTTAGCCTGCCGCCTATCGCTGCAAGGTCGGCGGCGGAAAGCCTTATGCTTCCATCGGATATTTCCCCGCTTTCCGCCTGTATGCCCATGCTATTCAGCTTTTCCGCCGCTGCTATTGCGCAGGCCTCTATGGATCCGTATGCCGCCTCGCCCAAGGCATATATGGCGTCTCCCGCGCATATCACCGCCGCCGCTTTTAGAAGCATGGATACCTCGGCGTTCTCGTATGCGTCCAGGAATGCAGTGGGTCCCGGCACCCTTGCCGCCTCGCGGCTGACGGTGACTTTATCCGTAAGCGCCAGCCCGCCGCCGTCTATTTTATCGCAGGCAGCCAGCAGCAGCGGCAGCCGCCCTAAGCCCCCCACCTCCAGCCTTTCGGCCGAATTGTATTCAATTATGCTCTGACCATCCTGGCTGCACAGCACAGCCGCCTTCATGCCGGATACGTCCACCGGATATTCCTCACCGTACGCCGCTCCAAAGCTTATGAGCAGTACCACAGCCAACAGCGTCCCCGCCAACCTTTTACCCATAAAAAGACCTCCTTTGCCGTTATTTAATAATATTAGGCAAAGGGGGCCATTATTGCGCCATGTATTAAATTTTTACTGTATTTCCTTCAGGAAGGAGGTACCTGTTCTCCAGGATTCGCCTGTTATATACTCATATACGGTACAGCCTATATCGGCAAAGGTCTCTCTTGTGCCTATTGTCACGCCTTCCTTAAGCTTTTTACCATACACCAGTATGGGTATATACTCCCGGGTATGGTCAGTTCCGGGGAAAGTGGGATCGCAGCCATGGTCGGCAGTAACTATGAGTATATCCTCGTCGGTCATCGCACCCATTATCTCCGGCAGCTTGCTGTCAAAATACTCCAGAGCCTTGCCGTAGCCCTCTACGTCGTTGCGGTGTCCGTACAGCGCATCGGTATCCACCAGATTGGTAAATATGAAGCTACCAATGCCATTTTTCAGAAAATCTATGGTGGCCTCAATGCCTGCCGGGTTATTGGTGGTATGATTTACGGTGGTTATGCCCCGCTTGTGGAATATATCCTCTATCTTGCCAACGGCCACAGTCTCAAAGCCCTTTGCGGTAAGGCCGTCCAGTATGGTGTCCTCTATCGGAGGTATGGCGTAATCCCTGCGGTGCTCCGTACGGGTATACTTGCCGTTTCCGCCTACGAACGGACGTGCGATGACGCGGCCCACAAGGTCATCGCCAACCAGTATCTCCCTTGCCTTTTGGCACATGGAGTACAGCTCATCGAGAGGTATTACATCCTCATGGGCGGCTATCTGAAATACGCTGTCCGCGGAGGTGTATATTATCGGCTTGCCGGTCGCTACATGTTCATCGCCCAGTTCCTGAATTATAACGGTGCCTGAGGCAACGCAGTTACCAAGGGTGCCGCGGCCTATGGCCTTCTCAAATTTATCCATTATATGTTTGGGAAAACCGTTAGGATAGGTCTTGAAAGGATTGTCCATTATAATGCCGGCCATCTCCCAATGACCGCAAGTCGTATCCTTTGCCTTGGTTTTTTCCATCGCCCTGCCATAGCAGCCTATTATCTTTCCGTCGTATCCGCCCAGTTCGGCACCTTCTATATTGCCTATACCGAAAGAGCGCATATTGGGTATATCCAGATGACCGCGCTTTTTATATATGTTGCAGAATGTATTCGCCCCCACGTCGCCGAACTCGGCGGCATCCGGAAGGTAGCCTATGCCGGCGCTGTCAAGCACAATTATAGTTGCTCTTTTCCTTGCCATTATTTTAAGTTCCCTTCGTTATGCATTTTCTTTTGTGCTATGATTTTACCACCGGTCGACGGCTCCGTCAAATCATTTGGATAGCATGGCTACCATCCTTATGACGGAAGGCAGCATTATCCCCTCCGTTAATGCGCCCGCCGCGAACAGCGCCATCTTCATTCCCAGCGCCTCCCCCTTGGTTACGCTCTTTTCCGAAGACCTGACTATAAGCCCCATACAAAGGCACAGCCCTCCCATGAAGGACAGGGCTATTATCGGTATACCAATAAGCCCAGGCCAGTCCTCTATCACGGTTCGGGTAAAAAGACCCATTAAAAACGATTTTATCCATAACGCCGTTGTTTTAAGGATACTGCCGGGCAACACGTCCTTAGCTATCGCCGCCATCGAGTACAGCATAGCCGCAGACAGCAGCCCATACCCCGACAGCCTCAAAAGCCCGGCTCCGCTCATCTCGTCTATGGCGCTTATGGCGGCAGCCGTATATCCCTCGCATTGCCACTCCATCGAAGCTCCGGCTGCAAATGCCATAACCGCTGCAAAGGCATATATGTACCACCGCCGTCCAAGGTAGCGCATTAAATCACCCTTCCTTTCAACTCATAACAAAATATATGAGCGCGGGACGGGATTTACGACATATTGTATTTATGTTCTTTAACTGTGGCGCAGATGGGTAACTATTCTGTCAGTTATGTTCGCTATGAATTCCTTATTGGTAGGCCGGCCGTTTGACTGGCTTACAGTGTTGCCAAAGTATCTGTGTTGGGCTTCTATGTTTCCGCGGCTCCACGCCGCTTCTATGGCGGTTCTAATGTTGCGCTCCACTCTTTTAGGAGTAGTTACGAAGCATTCCGCCACGTACTGATATACATCCTGCGACAGATTTATCTGATAAAGGCTGTTTTCCACACAGTAAAGTATGGATTTGCGGAGCTGGGCATATCCAATAAGGTTTACAGGAATGCCTATCACTCTGAAGAAGTTGTTCGCCATGTTCTCCGCCATTACCGCGTATTCGCATTTTCGCTGCTCGTCCCTTATAGTTCTGCCTGCTTCGTCGTCCATAGTAAGGTCCAGAATCCTATGGTAAACCATTGCAGGAGGATTGCTGCTGTGTATTATAAATGCCGCGCCCAGCGCCTGATAAATATTTATCAGGCTGTCATCCAGTATGGGCGTTATAACTACCACTCTGGTATCTTTCGTCTCAGGGCAGTTGCGTATGGTGCTTAGTATCTCTATGCCATCGCTCCCTGCCATAGTCGCATTGAGTATCACGAGATCAGGCTTGTTTTCTTTTACATTGTCAACAACAGACCTCGGGTCATGCACCCGCGGCAGCACATCAAAGCATCCCGAATCTTTCAGCAGCCCTATTAACTCAGTGCAGTAATTAGCGTAATCTTTTACTACAAGTATTTTTGTTTTACTCATTTTCATACAACGAAACTTCCTGCAAAAAAATAGACCTTAACACGTGTAATTTCAATATAGCACATTTCGGCCATTTTTTAAACAGCAAACCGCAATTATTTTCCAATTTTTACAGTATCTTTTCGCTAACCCTGTTCATCCACCAAGAATATATACAGTAGCCGCACTTCGCGTCGTTCACAAACACATGAGTAACAGCGCCTATCAGCTTTCCATCCTGCATTACGGGGCTGCCGCTCATGCCCTGAACGATCCCTCCCGTCTTTGCGATGAGTTCCCTGTCCGTTATCCTTATTACCATACCCTTGCCGCTCATCTCCTTTTGCGGATACAGCTTGATTATCTCGCACTCGTAAGCGCATATTCCGCGATCGTCCACGGTGGACAGTATCTCGGCCTTTCCGGTATGCACCTCGTCAGGGTATGCAAGCTTTACGCCGTTTGGATATATCGGGTTGACGGGTATTTCGTCCATCTCACCGTACAGACCGTATTCGCAGTTTAGTTCTATGCTGCCCAACTGTCTGCTTGCCGTTGAAAACGAGCCTATTACCTCGCCCGGTATACCGTTGCTGCCAGCTGATACGCCTATTATGCTGGATTCAACTATGCTGCCGCTGCCTACATCTATTATGGCGCCTGTATCTATATCCGTTATAGGGTGGCCGAGCGCTCCGTATCTGAGGGACGACATATTGCAAAAGGACAGCGTACCAATGCCCGATGTACTGTCCCTCACCCACATACCTGCCCGGTATGTGTCGTTTTCCGGATCCTTAACGGGAGTAAGCGCGACAGTCAGCTGCTGCCCGTCGCGGCGAACAGTCACCATCAGCTCCCCGCCTTTAGAGCAAAGCTCGCTCAGATGCAGCGAATCCCGCACAGTCTCGCCGTTGACCGCAGTTATGACGTCTCCGGCCCTTATGCCGGCAGACGCCGCCGGGCATATTTGCGCAGTTTCGGATATGCTGCCCAGGCCCACCACCAGCGCCCCGTCTGTATATATGGATACGCCTATGGGCATCCCTCCCGGCATTACGGTTATGTCCTGCCGTTCGCCGTATTCTATGGTCTTTATTGGTATAGCGCCGAAAAGGCAAATGCTGGCGCTGCCGCTTTTTCCGGAGAGCGTCTCGGAAAGGTTTTCCGAAACATATACATCCCTGTCGCCCATACTGAGGCTTAGCGGTCCGCTCAGGCTCCGGCATATATTTTCCAGCTGATCAGTGGATACGCTGTTGGACAGCCCGCGCACATAACTCATCTGCTCGCCTGAATTAAAGCAGACGAGCGTCACACACAGCGCCAGACCTATGCATTTCGCAAGATTTTGCCAGAGTCTTTTCATATATACACCGCCTTAAAGAATAAAAATAAACACCGCGAAGCAACTTCGCAGTGTTTATGATTTGTAATGCCGATGTATTTTATTATTTATTTTTACGACGCTTTTGCTTGATTTCTTCAGAGTGGGTTATCAGTTCCCTGGCGTGCTCGTAGGCTAGCTTTGAATCCTCCATGCCGCTCATCATACGGGCGATGTATTCGTACCGTTCCTCCATTTTCAGCCGCTTCAGGCTTGTTCTGGTAGTCTGTCCATCGTCCTGCTTCTGCACCATAAAGTGTACGTCCGCAAGGGCCGCTATCTGGGGCAGATGTGTCACGCAAAGCACCTGATGATTATCCGCTATGCTCACCATCTTTTCGCCCACCACCGCGGCTATGTGGCCGCTTATGCCCGTATCTATTTCGTCGAATATCAGCGTGGGTATGGAATCCGCATTGGCGGCAATAGCCTTGAATGCCAGCATTATGCGTGACATCTCTCCACCCGACGCTACTTTTTCAAGGGGCTTCAGGCTTTCGCCCGGGTTGGCGGAAAGCATGAATTCCACCCTGTCCATGCCGTTCTGTCCCGGCTCCGTGAGCGGGTCAATTCTGACCTCGAACCGCGCCTTTTCCATGCCAAGATCCTTCAGGTGGCTGAGCAGTTCCCTTTGCAGCTTTTCTGCCTCTGTGCGTCGTATATCCGTAAGCGCGGCCGCTTCAGCCCTGTAGAGCTTTTCCTTATCCGCAAGCTGTTTTTGCAGTTTTTCCCGCTTTTCCTGCGCGCCCTCCAGCTGCCCGAGACGTTCCGACGCCCGCTCGCCGAAGGCGATAACATCTTCTACCTCTGGACCGTATTTCTTTTTGAGGTTTGAATAGATCTCGAGCCGCTGCTCTATCTGATCTATCCTGCCCGGCTCAAAGTCGAAGGAGTCACGCATATCCCTGAGCGTATAGCCTATATCCTCGATGGTATAATACGCCTCGTTGAGCCGCCTTGACAGCTCGCCGTACTCTGTCGATATGCCAGATATATCCTTCATGGCAGATACGGCTTGGCTGAGAAGTCCCACGGCCCCTTCGTCTCCGGAGACAGCCTCGGAGCTCTTCTGCAGCGACGTCATTATACGTTCTGCATTGATAAGCACCGCCCGCTCCTCCGTGAGCTTCTGCTCTTCATCGGCAGTGAGCCGTGCATTTTCTATCTCGTTTATCTGATATCTTAATATGTCCGCTTCCCGGGCCCGCTCGTCCTCGGAGCCGAAGCCGCCCAAAAGCTCTGACTGTATAGCCTTGCATTCGGAATAAAGCCCCGCCACTTTTTCGCGTTGAGCCCTATCCCTTTCCCCTGCGAAAGAATCCAGAAACCTTATATGCCGCGACTGCATGAGCAGCGACTGGTGTTCATGCTGGCCGTGAACATCTACCAGCAGGTCTGTTATCTGCTTAAGCGTAGCAAGGTTAACGAGCGTACCATTTATGCGGCATACGTTTTTGCCCGAAGCCGACAGCTCACGGGATATTATCAGACCGTCGTCCTCCAGCTCATTCTGCCGCAGCATGGACTTTACGGCTTCCTCGCCTTCTATATCGAACTCCGCCTCTACAGACGCCTTTTCAGCCCCCGTGGTTATGAGCTCCCTGCTTGCCCGCTCTCCCAGCGCCAGATTTACAGCGTCAATAATGATGGATTTACCGGCGCCGGTCTCGCCGGTAAGCACGTTAAGCCCATTGTCGAAATCCATATCCAGCCGCTCTATCAAAGCGACGTTTTTTATAGACAGCCTTTTTAACATTAACCTCTCCGCCGCAGTTAGGCCTTGAGCATATCCTGAAAGCGCTTTATAAGCTCAGGGGTGACAGCCGGGTCCTTTACGGCAACAAAAATAGTATTATCTCCGGCCATAGTACCTACTATGTCATCGAGGCGCATAGAATCTATAGCTTCCGCCGCAGCAGGAGCCGTGCCGGTAATGGTCTTTATGACTATAAGATTTCCCGCTTCGGCCATGGATACAACCGAATGGGCAAATATGCTTATGAATCTATCCTTGAGCCCCGCCTCTGCCTTATCGACCGTAGCATATTTATAGGAGCCGCCTTCGGTCAATACCTTTATAAGCCTCAGATCCTTTATGTCGCGGGATACTGTGGCCTGCGTCACCTTTACTCCTCTGTCATTGAGCATTGAGGCAAGCTCATCCTGCGTATTGATATCGTACTGGTCAATAAGCTCGAGTATCATGGAATGCCGTGCAGATTTCATTACTTCACTCCTCCGTAAGCTATGATTTTTTCTCTTGTATATCGTATATTCGCGATTGTCCGCTTCGCGAAAAATAAATACGTATTTATCAGGAAAGCTTATTTCGTATGAGTGAATAAAGATTCCGATCGCCGAGCCTTATAAAGCGCACGCTGCGCCGGCTTCTGCATATTCTTACCATGTCCCCGGGCACTATGCGCTCCGTGGATACGCCGTCCATTCCCAGGAAGCCTTCCTGTTTTATGGAAAGCTCTATTACGGAATCCCCGGGCGCAATTATAGGCCTGAAGGCCAGTGTATGAGGGCATATTGGGTTGATTATCACAACATCGGTGTTCGGAGCGATTACCGGACCGCCGGCTGAGATAGAATAGCCCGTGGAACCGGTCGGCGTAGCTACTATAAGGCCATCGCAGGAGACCGTTCCAGCATCTATGCCGTTCACATTTACAGTAATCGATACTACGCCGGAGAACTTTTTTCTGTACAAAACCGCCTCGTTAAGGCAGTCCTTAGCGGCGCAGCCATTCACGCTGCATGAAAGCATCATGCATTTATCCGTGCGGTACTGCTCGCTCTCTATAGCGTCCAGCGCGTCGGATATGCCCTCTACATCTATCTCGCTCAGGAATCCTATGCGGCCAAAGTTTATGCCAAGTATGGGTATGTCGTGCTCGGCGGCGTATCCTGCCGCGTGAAGTATTGTGCCGTCTCCGCCTATGGCTATCATGAGGCCGGGAACCTGCTCCTGTATCGTCTCGTAGCCGCTGAATTCCTCCATATTTGCGAAGGATCTGTCTATAAAGCACTTAATGCCCCGGTTCCTTGCTACGCCGTAAACAGAGCTTACTGCGGCCAGTGCGCCTTCATTATTGGGGTTTGCAAATATGCCAATGCTCTGGATTCGCATTTAACTTTAAAGCTCCTCTGTAAATTGAAAAAGTGTTTTTATAAATCGCGACGGTTGGCATATGGACTTTTTATGATAATATGCTCGTCAGCAAAAGAATAAATTTAATGTACATTAATTGTATGCATATTATCGTCATATTTCAAGTATAAATATTATTTTCTTGAAAAAAATATGCATCAGGCCAACTCACCGTGCGCCATATCCACAATATGCGGTATGTCGGCCAATACCTCTGTACCTCCTGCTGTGCCGCTTTTTTCCAACAACAGCAGGAACTCTATATTCCCCTTCGGCCCGGTTATGGGAGAATAGTCTATCTGACGTATAGAGAACCCTGTGTCCAGGGCAAAACGGGCGGTATCCTCCACTACCTGACGGTGTGTATCCTTATCCCTCACCACGCCGTTTTTGCCTACCCGGCCTCGGCCCGCCTCAAACTGCGGCTTTACGAGTATGACTGCCTGTGCTCCTTCGCGAAGGCTTTTATATATACCGGGCAGTATCAGCTTAACTGATATAAATGAAACGTCCATTGAGGCAAAGTCAGGAGCCTCTGTAAACCAGTCCGGTTCCATATTGCGGGCGTTTGTGCGCTCCATCACTACGACCCTCGGATCGTTTCTCAGCTTCCAGTCCAGCTGTCCGTAGCCCACATCTATGGCGTATACCTTTTTTGCGCCGTTTTGCAGCATGCAGTCGGTAAAGCCGCCGGTAGAGGCTCCCACGTCCATGGTCACCATATCGGTAAAATCAAGGCCATATTTCCTTACAGCCTTATCGAGCTTCAATCCGCCGCGGCTCACAAACGGTATTGCCTGTTCCTTTACGGTAAGCAACGCGTCTTCTGGCACAGCCGTCCCCGGCTTGTCTATCCGCAATGTATCGATGAACACCTCGCCCGCCATTATAAGCGTGCGCGCCTTTTCACGGCTGGGCGCCAGCCCCAGCTCCACAAGCCTTACATCTGCCCTTACTCCGCTCATTTTATTCCCTCCATGGCCATCAATACCCGCACCCTGACGGCCGTTTCGTCCATGCCGCACAGCCTGGTCTGCTCGTCGCAGGTACCTTGGCCCACCGGCTTTTCACTCACTCCCATGCATTCGACCTTTATGCCCGTAAGCCGCTGGGCTATTCTGCCGCCCATGCCCCCCTGGGCAATACCATCCTCTATCGTTATGACGTAAGAAGCCTTCTGTTTTATTATATCCAGCATAGCCTCGTCCATAGGACGTATGAACCTTGCGTTCACCAGCCCGACATCGAGGTTTTCAACTGCCCTTTCCGCTATCTCCACCATACGGCCCGTAGCTACCACCGTAACCTTGGCTATGGGCTTTATCTCAATCCATTTGCCGTACTCTACCGCCGGGTATACTCTATCCGGCAGAGCGCCCTTTCCATACCGCACGGCCGCAGGGACGTCGCCCTCCACCGCCATTTTGAGCATTTCCTCAAGCTCGCCCTTAGAGGCCGGGGAATATATCTCCACATAAGGCATAGTCAGACAGTAGGCGATATCGTACACGCCCTGATGGGTTTCGCCGTCCGCGCCCACAAGGCCCGCCCTGTCTATGGCGAAGACCACGTGCAGCCTTTGCAGCGCCACATCGTGGAGCATTTGGTCGTAAGCCCTCTGTAGAAATGATGAGTATATTGCTACCACAGGCTTCATACCGCCCATAGCAAGCCCTGCGGCCATGGTTACGGCGTGCTGCTCAGCTATGCCAACGTCAAAGAATCTTTCCGGGAACGCCTCTCTGAAGGGCTCCATGCCGGTACCCTCGCTCATGGCAGCGGTTATGACTGCAAGGTCCTTCTCCTGCCTGCCAATGCGGCACAGCGTCTCTCCTGCGATGGCCGAGTTGTCCTTTTTAGCCGTGCCGGGACTCCTGCCGGTATCGGGGTCGAATTTTCCTATGCCGTGGAATCTGCTGGGCTCCTTCTCCGCCGGGCCGTAGCCCTTTCCCTTGACGGTCAGCACGTGCAGCAGCACGGGATTTGGCACTTTTTTTGCAAGATTCAACGCCTCTGTAAGACTCTGTATGTCGTGACCCGACACTGGGCCCAGATAAGTAAAGCCCAGCTCCTCAAACAGCACATTAGGCAGCAGAAGGTACTTTATCCTGGACTTTACCTTTGACAGCCAGGCATGTATACGCGGCCCAGCCTTTGTCATCTTATCCAGCATATTCACCATGCCTCGCTTGAAGGCGAGATAACCGCTGCTGACACGCATACTGTCAAGATGCCTTGGCAGTGCGCCTACATTCTTGGATATGGACATATTGTTGTCGTTAAGTACGACGATAAGCGGCAGCTCGCTCTGCCCCGCATCGTTGAGGGCCTCGAAGGCCATTCCGCCGGTAAGCGCCCCGTCGCCTATCACCGCCACGACACGTCCCGGCGTGCCCTTTATGCGCATGGCGCGCAGCATGCCCAGCGCCGCAGAAATGGAGGTGCTGGAATGGCCGGTATTGAAGGTATCAAATTCGCTCTCTTCTGTCTTGGGAAAGCCCGCAAGGCCGTCCATTTGCCTGAGCGTAGGGAATTCGGCCGCACGGCCGGTCAATATTTTGTTGACATAGGTTTGGTGGCCCACGTCGAATATGATCTTATCCTTTGGCGTATCAAAGGCGCGTTGCAGCGCTATGGTAAGCTCCACCACGCCGAGATTGGAGGCGAGATGCCCGCCGGTCTTTGATACCGACCGCACCAGAAACTCCCTTATCTCCGCGGCAAGGTCATCGAGCTCATTTTCCGGAATGCGCCTGAAATCCTCTATGCTTTTGATGCCGTCAATGTAACTGGTTTTCATTATATACCGTAAATATCCCGCATTCCGTCAGCTTTTTCGGCTTAACGTGGCGTTTGTAAGCTCCCGCAGGAGCCACGCCTTTTCTCCGAATATCTCCAGCGCGGCCAATGCGTTTTCAGCCGTCCGGCCTGCGATTTTTTTCGCTTCCTCAAGTCCTACCAGCGAAATATATGTAAGCTTTCCCTCCTGAGCGTCCTTTCCCAGCGTCTTGCCCATGCTTTCAAAGCTGCCTTCTACATCAAGTATATCGTCAGTCATCTGGAACAGGTCGCCGTACGCATATCCGAAATCGCTCAGCGCCTTCAACTGCTCTTCATCAGCGCCCGCTACGCAGCCGCCCGCAAGCAGCGACGCGCGTATCATTGCGCCGGTCTTGTTGACATGTATAAAGCGCAGCGTATCCATATCCCGCGCACCGGACTTTTCAGAAGCCAGGTCTGCCACCTGGCCCGCTACCATGCCCTGCACGCCTGCGCCCTCGGATACCGCCTGTGCGGCTTTTATTTCGCCTTGACAGGGGTTATTTGCTATTGCAGCAAGCATGGTATCAAATGCCAGCGAAAGCAGCCCGTCCCCCGCCAATACGGCGTTTGCTTCGCCAAACACCTTATGGTTGGAAGGCATGCCCCGTCTGTAATCATCGTTATCCATGCATGGCAGGTCGTCATGTATGAGAGAATAGGTGTGTATCATCTCAAGGGCACAGGCAAACGGCAGCGCGCGCCGTATGTCGCCGTCAAGCATCTCGCATACGTACAGCGTCATTGCGGGGCGGAGCCTCTTGCCGCCCGCCTCGAGGCTGTAGCGCATGGCGCTTTTAAGATCCTTCGGCGCGCCGCAGCCGTCCACTATCGCAAACAGTTTTTCTTCGACTATGCCCTTATATCGGGCCAGCTCATGCTTATAACACATATATCAGACCTCCGAAAGGGAACTGTCTACCTTTTCGAGGCGTCCCTCGTACTGGGCAAGCAGGCCGAGGCAATACCTGGAAAGCCCCGCGCCTTCCTCGTAAAGCTTAACCATTTCTTCTATTGGCAGATTGCCGTCTGAAAGCTTTTCCACTATGCCGTCCAGCTTTTCCTTGGCCTGTTCGAATGTCATTTCCTTCTTTGCCATGGCGTTTCCTCCGCTTGCAGTATGTTTATGCTGTCCACTGTAATATTCGCGGTTCCGTCTCTCATTATAAGCCTTGCAGCCAAGCCTTCTTTAAGCTCCGCTGCGCTGCCTACGTACCTGCCTTCGGCCTGCACCATACCGTAGCCTCTCTCCAGTACCTTGCCCGGAGACAGCGCTTCAAGGCGCGCAGCCAGGCTTTCTATGGAATGGGCGGCGTTGGCAGTCTCTGCCCTCACATTGTTCGCCATGGCGCTCTGCTCTGCCGCTACCTCGCTGCGCAGCAGCGCTATCCGGTGATGGGCAGATTGGAATGCGGCAGATTTGCCCATATCCGAAAGCTCCGCCTTTATCCGTCCAACATAGCCCGTAGCGGCCGAGCGCAGCCTTTCGAGAGCCATTCTCACGTCTCCCTCCAGCCTTGCCCGCTCCGGTACGCAAAGCTCTGCCGCCGCAGACGGCGTGGGAGCCCGCATATCGGCTGTAAAGTCGGCTATGGAAAAATCCGTCTCGTGTCCTACGGCGCTTACGACGGGTATCTTGCTCTCATATATGGCCTTTGCGACTATCTCCTCATTGAAGGGCCAAAGATCCTCCATGCTGCCGCCGCCGCGGCCCACTATCAGCACATCCGCCTTCCTTATGCGGTTCATTTCGTTTATCGCATGGGCGATCTCCGCTGCCGCCCCCTCACCCTGAACCCGTACCGGGTACAGCAGTATATTCATGCCATCAAAGCGGCGGCGCGTTATATTGATTATATCCTGTACCGCGGCTCCCGTAGGCGATGTGACCACGCCTAAACATTTAGGCAGCCTCGGTATGGGCTTCTTATGGCTCTCATCGAAGTAGCCCCTGGCATCAAGCCGTGTCTTCATCAGCATAAAGCGGCGGAAAAGCTCTCCTTCGCCCTCCCGCTCCATGGCTGTGACGTAAAGCTGGTACTGGCCGTCCTTGACGTAAAGCGACACGCTTCCGTATACCCTTACGGATTGACCGTCCTCCGGCGAAAAATCGAGCTCATAGGCATTCTGCCGGAACATTACGCAACGCACCAGCGCCCCTTCGTCCTTCAGCGAAAAATAAAGATGTCCTGAGGAATGCCGCTTAAATCCGCTCAATTCTCCGCATACGCAAACATTGTTCAAAAGCAAATCTCTTTTGAGCATACCGTTCACATATTCGTTTAGCTGAGTCACCGTCAGCTTGTAGCCGTTATCCAACAATGGTGTTTTCCGCAGCCTCCACTGTGTTTTCCATAAGCATGGCGATGGTCATGGGGCCAACTCCTCCCGGCACCGGGGTTATATACCCCGCTATCTTTTCTACCGGCTCGAAGTCCACATCACCGCACCACTTTCCGTCGATTTTATTCTGTCCTACGTCTATCACTACGGCTCCGGGCTTTACCATATCCGCCGTGATAAGCCTTGGCCTGCCGGCAGCGCATATTAGTATATCCGCCTCTTTGGTGATGCTGCCCAGATTCTCCGTTTTGGAGTGGCATACCGTCACAGTTGCGTCGCTGTTGAGCATAAGAAGGGCGGCGGGCTTTCCAACCAGGCTGCTTCGTCCTATCACGGCGCAGCGCTTGCCGGCTATGTCTATGCCGGTGCTCTTTACCAGGTGCAGTATTCCCTTGGGCGTGCAGGGTATAAAGCCCCTGTTTCCCGTCATGAGCGCGCCTGCGTTTACAGCATGGAGACCGTCTACATCCTTACCGGGAGAAATACATGACAGCACACGCAGCTTGTCCATATGCTCTGGCAGCGGGAGTTGTACCAATATTCCGTGTACAGTGTCGTCGGTATTCAGCTTTTTTATAAGCTCCGTAACCCGGGCTTCCGCCACGCTTCCGTCAAGATGGTGTTCTTCTGTTTCTATGCCGTTTTCTCTGGCGCGTTTTTCTTTTGAGTTGACGTATAATCTGGATGCCGGGTTATCTCCCACAAGCACTACTGCGAGCTTAGGTATCACGCCCCTGCCGCGCAGCTCCCGCGCCCTGAGGTTTATGTTCTCATATATGCTTTCAGCTATTTCTTTTCCGTCTATCAGCCTTGCCATCTGCCCTCCGTGCGCCGCTTGTGATTTTTCATATTATATCATACCCTAAAAGCTGTCCTTTTTCCAGCAATAAAGCACCGCCTGCGATACCGCAAACGATGCCTTGCGTAAGCTTTTATGTTTTTCCATAAGGCCTATGCCTGTGGTTCGCCCTCTATTCGCTTCGCAAAGGTGCCCAGCATACCGTTTATGTAAGCTGAGGAGCGGTCGCCGCCAAACTGCTTTGCGAGTTCTACCGCTTCGTTTATGGATACGCCGCATGGTATGTCGTCCCTGTACAGCATCTCATAGATCGCTACCCGAAGCACACAAAGATCCACCTTGGGCATACGCTCTATGCGCCATCCGATAGACAATTCGTTGATAATGTCGTCTATCTCGGCTTCATGCTCCTGTATGCCCTTTAATACCTGCTCGGAGTAGATTATGTCCTCCTCCATAGGCTTCTCGGTGATGCCGGACTTGTCCAACACGTCCTCATAGGTTTCCTCTCCTCCGAAAAGGCTTGCGAAAGCAAGCTTCATGGCGACCTCACGGGCGGTTTTTCTGCTCATTTGTAAAAGTACCTCTTGACGTTAATTTTTTCTGAATAAACGGCTCAAAGCCTCTTGAAGGCCTTCCTTGCCGCCCTTATCCAGTATGCATCCGACGAAATAGCACAAGGCTGTAATGGCGGTCAACAGCAGAGTACGCCAGAAGCCTATGGTGAATATCAGCACCGCCAAAAGTATTCCGCCTGCAATGCCTATTACGCGCCATTTATATTCCTTTAAAAATTGCCTGAATTCGTCCATAGTATGTTCCTCTGTTTTTAGGGGGATCAGGCTTCAGCCTTCTTCTCGGGCTCAGTTGAGACAAGAATGCTGACGTCGCTCACCTGTATGCCGGTAATTGTCTGTATGTAATCTATAAGGCTGGTCCTGAGGGCTTCTGTAGTCTCGGGAATATTGGCTTCCTCTGCTATTACAACTCTCAGATCGATCTTGAGCTTGTTTTCGACCACTGCAATGCGGCTGTCGCACTTTTTGACATTGCCGTTCGCAGTAGCGCAATGACGCTTGACCATATCGTCTATGGCCGCGAGGGTTATGCTGGAGATACCCATCTCGTTCTGGGAGATAACAGCCGAGGCGGGTGCCTGATTCTTGGGCGCCCTGCGGTTGAAGCCTATAATGAGTACTATAGCGATAAGGCAGAGCAGCAATCCGACACCGGCGGTTATCCAGCCGTTTATGGCGGAAGCGTAGGGCAGCGCGGCTATGGCGTTTACAGTGTCAGCCGTTATGAAGTTAAGCGCAACGCCTATAAAGCACAAGCCCAGCGCAAACAGCACCAGCATTACCAGCACCAGCAGTATCCTGTAGAGTACCTTTGGTTTCATAATTTGATACCTCTGTATTAATTTAGCTTTAAGTGATGGAAGGCTTTATCAGCATTCCTTTTCTTCTTCAGTCTCTGCGGGAGCGGGGACAGCCGCCTTCTTTTCAGGCTTCTCGAAAGCTATTGCCTGCACGAATACGTTTACGGCCGTCACATTCAGGCCTGTCATATTCTCGATGGTGCTCTTTACCTTGCGCTGCAGATTGGCGGATACCTCGTGAATCTTAAAGCCGTATTTGATTATGGCGCTTATGTCTATTGTAGCGGTATTGTCGTTGATGTCTACTTTTACGCCCTTAGTCATGCTCTTCTTGCTGAGCATGCCGGTAATGCCTTCTACCACCGTTCCGCCCAGGCTGTCTATACCCTCTACCTCGTTTGCCGCAAGGCTGGCTATTGTAGCTATCACATCAGGCGCGAAGGTTATCTTGCCGCCCTGTATATCCATTGCTTCCATGGAAATGCTCTCTTCAGTTGCCATTATGCATGCCTCCTTCAAGTATTTGTTCTATTATTATAACAGGTTTTGCCTTTTCTGCATAGATAATGATCAGGATTTTGCAGTTTAGTCACGAATTTGCCTATTTGCCCGTCATCACCTTTATGTTTTCTGCAGGCTCGCCGGTCTCCTTCTTGGTTATTTCAAGTATCTGCGCCACCTGCTTGTCGCTAAGCTCGTCGGCCTTTACCACTACGTTGACCGTTCCTGCGTGGAATGTTACCGCCGCGTCCTCAAAGCCCTTTGCCTTGATCAGGCTCTCTACAGTAAACTCCTTTTCCATGTTTTCCACCAACGTTAGCTTCTGCCCCTGTGCGTCCGCAAGCGTCTCATCGTCACTTGCAGAAGCTGCTATTACCTCGTCCAGATATTCCATTTCGAGCTTACGCACCTGCTCCCGATCGTCCCGGAATGTAGCAAAATAGTCCCCGGGCACGTACTCCCCCTCCTGTGCTTCCTCCGGGGGCTGAAACGCCTCGCCCTCGCCGGACCCAGTCTTTGCGGCGTTTGTCTTCAGGTTGAGCAAAAACGCCCCTACGAACAAAACGGCCACCACCATCAGCACCAGATACTTCTTGACAAATCTTACCATTATTTCATTCCTCCGTTCCGTTTATTCCCATTTCAAGCACCTCGACTCTGGAGGCTTCCACCCCCAGCACTGCCTGCACCGCCGACTGGAGCTTCATTCTTACGGATATGTCGGCTGCGCCCTGAGCCACTACTATCACGCCTCTTACCGTAGGCTGCCTCTCCATAAGTACCACGGCCTCGTTTTCGCCGTTCTGGTATACCGTTACGGGGCTTAATGATTCCGTCCGGTTCTCACCTTCGCCATTATAGGTGCTGCTTTGGGTGATATCGGTATTCATCGCCGGAATCTTCTCCTTGCCCGTCTCGTAGGTTATCATTACTTTTACCTTTCCCGCGCCCCTCACGCAGCTCAGCGTATCCATGAGTCTCTGCTCAAGGTCGTCCTGCTGAACCGTCTCAGTATTCTTTGCCTCCTCCTTTTGCTTTTTCCCTCCGTATGCCGGCAGGCAGAGCAGCAGGCAAAGCGCCCCCAGGCCGCAGTACACGGCTATTTCCAGCCGCTTATTTGCTTTTAACCTGTCTACAAAGCTGTCCAGCAGCTTCTTTGCCCTGTTATCTTCCATTGGGCAGCACTCCCGTTATTATTCTTATGACAGCCGTAAGGGCAACTATGTCCAGCGCTTTTCTGGCGCTCCTCTGCATGCCTCCCTCAGGTATGGCGCACTTTAATATGTATGCCCCGCACGCTATCCCCACCAGCTGCACGCATGCAGAGTTAAGAATGCTTATCATTTCCGTCATTTTATCCCACCCCCGAAGCCAGCAGCGCCGCCGCAACGGAAAGCATATTCATCAGCACCGCTATTGCGCTTACAGCAAACATATACGTGCAGCTGTCAGCCGCCGCCGTAAGCATAGCGGATATTCTCCCATCGTCCGCCACGGCGCATATGGCGGCGGTTATCCTCATGCTTATGACCGAACACAGCATTCGTATGCCGGGAACTGTAAAGTACAAAAGCAACAGCAGCAGCGCCACTGTACCCGCCGCGTTCTTCAGCACAATCGCCCCGGCCCTCAGCCCTTCATATGTGCCGGATATCACTCCGCCCACTACAGGTACGGATTTATCGAAGGCGTATTTCAGCGCCTTCACCCCCACGCTGTCCAGTCCCGCTGCATTCAGGCTCTTTATGCTTACGCTGCCCAGAAAGAAGGTGAACGTCAGCCCCATGCCCCATTTCAAAAGGCTCTTTATCAGCCCAGCCATTGCCTTGAGCTGCTTGTTCTCGCTGACCGTACCCGCCGTGGACAGCGCGCACATCATCAGAATGAACGGCATGAAGGTATTTCGAAACGCCTCCGTCATGCCGCTGCAAAGCAGTACGGAGGTAGGCTGCACGGCGGATACGGCGCTGCCGCCGGCTGCCGCTATCATTACCATAAGCGCCGGCGATACCAGCTCGCCAAGCTGAGCTACCCCGTCTATCACCCTCTGTGCCTCCTTCATCTGTGCGCACACGCATGCGGCGGCAACGGATATGCAAAGCCCGGTAAGGCAGAAGCTCAGCATCTCGCCCACGCCTTTTTGTGTTCCCACCGCCGCTCCTGCCGCCGCGGAAAAGAACGCTGCGGCTATTATGCCAAGCATACCCTTTACCCCCTCCGTGAGCTTCTCCTTAAAGAGCCCCCCGATCCTTCCCAAATCAAGCAGCCCGTCCAGGTCTCCGCCCTTTATCCGCCCTATCGCGTCCGATACCGATGCGCCGCCGGCAGCCCCGCCGGTTTCCACCTGTATCTCACGCCATATATCCTCCCAGCCCGATATGTCGTACTCTACCGCAGGTATGGATATCTCCTCCGCCATCGCTATACATGGGGGCAGCAGCAACGCCCCAAGCAGCAACAGCCCTACCAGCTTACAAGACCGCATATCGCCTCCACGGCTGAAAATACCATAGGCAGCGCCGCAAGCAGCATCATGAGCCGTCCCGCCAGCTCTATGCGGGAGGCCACTGCGCTTTCCCCCGCGTCACGGCATATGTCCGCCGAAAACTGCGCCGTATATGCTATGCCGGTTATCTTTACCACCGCCGCTATTCCGGCTCCATCCACCGAGTAATTCTGCATGAATTCTTCCGCCCGCTGCTTTACCTCTCCGGCTATGGCTATCGCCGCAGCCAGCAGAACTATGCCCGTAACCACGGATACCTGCAGTGCAAGCTCCGGCCGCTGGTTTTTCAGCACCAGCGCTATGCTCACGGCTATCACCGCCACTCCTCCCAGCCTCAGCATCTCTTCGCCCATGGTCACAGCCCGAATATGCGCTTAACCTGATCAAGCAGTGTGCTTATCTCGCCCACTACAAGGCTTAGCGTAATAACCAGCCCCGCAAGTGCCGCCAGCATTGCTATGTCGTCCCTGCCTGTCTGCTTCAAAAGCTGGCATATTATTGCCACCAGTATGCCTATGCCCGCTATCCTGAGTACAATATCTATCCCCATATACTTCACCTCATATCAGAAGCAGTGCCGCTCCTATACCCATAAGCACGCCTACCTTAGTGAACATGCCGCCCTTTGCAGCAGCCTCCCTGTCAAGCTCCTCTCCCCTTGAGAACGCCTCCTCATAAGCCCTCTGTGCGGCGTTCAGCTGCGGCTCAGAGGGGCTTATGCCAAGTCCGCTGCCGCAAAGAAGTATTATCTCCCTCTCTCTTTCTCCCAGTACGTTAAAGCCGCGCCACATTGCGGCCTCCCGCCACGCTTCCTCCGCCCGCTCACAGGTTCCGAGGCTTTCCCCCAGCAGCTTCCAGAAGCCCTCCAACTCGCTGCCCTCAAAACAGAGCACCATGTTGCGAAGCTCTCGCGGCCTGTGCTTTATCTCTCGGCAAAGCCTCTGTATATCACTCCCGAAGGCCCGCATTATCATAGCGCGAATCCTCAGAGCTCTGCTCTTTGAGTATCCCCAAAGGCTGAACAGGCACAGTACCGCGACGCAGGCTATACTTCTCATGTCAGTTCCTCCGTAATGTCATATAACCGGCGTTCAGTTCCCTGCCTTTTCAAAAGCAGCACCTTATTAAATGCCCCCGCGGCTATTATCCCGGATATATCGCGCCGGCGCACTATCTCCGCCGCGCTGCCCGCATGTGCGCTGGCTATCACCCTTATCCCGCAGCCCGAAGCATCCATGACTGCCTCGGCGTCCTCTGCGGTAGCTATCTCATCTGTTATCAGCACCTGAGGCGACATGGCGCGTATCATGAGCTCCATGGCCCGGCACTTGGCGCAGCCTCCCATAACGTCGGTATTGTCCCCTACGTCAAGCCTTGGCACGCCGTTTACCGACGCAGCTATCTCTCCCCGCTCGTCTGCAATGCCGATCTGCAAGCCCTGCGCTGAAAGCTGCCGAGCCGCGTCCCGCAATACCGTGGTCTTTCCCGCTCCCGGATCTGAAAGTATGAGTGCGGAAAGTATGCCGTCCCGGGTGGCTATCCTCTCCATAAGCCCGTCCGCCGCCCCTTTTATCTCCCGGGCGATGCGTATATTGAAGCTTCCTGGCATGGATACGCTTCCGGAAGGGTTCAGCCTGCCGCATATACCCACCCGGGAACCGTCCTCCAGCGTCACATAGCCGCCGCGCAGCTCCTGCTCGTAGGCAAAGAGCGAATGGGCGCATACCAGTTCCAGCATTGTTTCGCACTCCTCCGGAGAGGCTATACGATTCAGCAATATGCTTTGCGGCCCTCTCAGCTGCACCGGCCTGTTGGCCCGCACCCGTATCTCCTCTGTATCCGGCCTGAATACCCCTTCTACGTCTTCCCGTATTCCCTTTGGCAGCACCGATAAGCTGCTCCTTTTCATCGCCTGTCCCTCCTGTTGCTATATAACTATGACAGTATTTCTTTCCATAACACAAAACCGTCCCTGTTAAGGACGGTCGAATTATCTGTTATATTGATTTATTTGGCATCTGCACCCGCAACCGAGCACAAGCTGTGTATCCATATTATTACTATAGCCATACTCAGCGCGGCAAGCTGCGAGAACAGCACCTCCGGACCTATCTCAAGGCTGGAATAGCCTACGGACGCCATGTTTATAAAGCAGCCTACTACCCTGGAAAACACCGGTATCCCAGCCGCTATGCAGCAGGCGCAGCCCCGGCTCTCATTCAAAAGCACGGCGGACGTTCCCGCCATAAGCGCACTGAAAAGGCCGTTATCACTGCCATATACAAGGCCGCTGCGCTCAACGAGGGCGATCACCGAAGAAAACAGCACCAGTGCCGCAACCGCCCCTCCCTGATTCTCACGAGTCTCTTCCACGAGCAGCGCCGGCAGGAATATCATCACCGCAGCCCCTGCGTTTACCTTAAGCTCTACGCTAAGCGTCATATCAAATACAGAAAGCGCCAAGGCGCACAACAGCATGTACAGCATCTCAAACATGCTCAGCCCTACCGCCCGGCATGGCGACTTCAGCACCCCCGTAACGGACAGTATTATCAGGCATATCGAAAAAACTATATATTCAGGCATACAAAAACTTCCCCATAAATACTGCCTTTAGTTTGGCAGACTACGGGGAAGTTGAAAGCAAGCAATTTATGGCTGTATGAGCTTTATATAGGCCGCCATGGATCCGGTTATTCCCTTATCGCGCCTGTGGGAGAAGAAATGCTGGCGATTTTCGTAGGTACAGGCGTTCATCAGGGTGATGCTCTCAGGCCTTATCCCAGCCTCAACGAACTGTACCGCAGCTGCAAGCTCCAGATCCACATATGCTTTGCCCTGCCTGCCCGGTCGCGATATGCCGGGATAGCCGAATTCACTTTGGAATTTTTCGCCAAGATCCGCATCCACCTCGAAGCAGTCTCGACAGATGCAGGGCCCTGTTGCGGCAATTATGTCGCTCGGGTCGGTGTCAAACTCCTCAGCCATGCGCCGGGCCATTTCGGCGCCTATGCGAAGCAGCGTGCCCTTCCAGCCCGCGTGGGCCATTCCTATGGCGCGATGAACGGGATCGTAAAAGAAATACGCCCCGCAATCCGCATGAGAGGTGACGAGAGTGACGGTCGGGTCGTCAGTGATTATGCCATCGCAGGGCGGCAGCGGGTCTTTATAGAAGCCGCGGCCCCGGTGTTCATGGGCGATCCTCAGCACATTGGCTCCATGCTCATGGTTCACCACCGCCATATCGTCATAATCAATGCCCGCGCCTTCAGCGAATATCTTAAAGTTGGCTATAACTTCCTCCGGGGATCCGCACCGTGTCCAGCTCAGGTTCAGCGACGCTTTTGGAGGATCGACAGTTATACCTCCCTCACGGGTGGAAAAGCCGTGGGACACGCCTCCGGCCTTATCCAGCGCTTCGGCGCAATAAAGCCCGGTACCCTTATTTGTCCTTTTATAAGTAAAGCCGTGCCTTATCAGCGCGGCCTGTTGCTGCTGCATCTTCATCAGTTTTCACCGAGCAATATCTTCAGCTCGTTCATAAAGGTGTTTATATCCTTGAACTGGCGGTATACCGACGCGAAGCGCACATACGCCACCTCGTCCAGATCCTTCAGCCTGCTCATGACCATCTCCCCTATGGCCTCGCTCTTTACTTCCTGCTCAAGGGAGTTGAACACTTCCCGCACTACGTTGTCCACCAAAAGCTCCATATCCGCGGTGGAAACGGGGCGCTTTTCGCAGGCCTTCCTGACGCCGGAAAGTATCTTCTCGCTATCGAACGGTTCTCGTGTGCCGTCCTTTTTTATTACCATTATGGGTATTTCTTCAATCTTTTCATAGGTGGTGAAGCGTTTCCCGCAGTTAATGCATTCTCTTCTGCGGCGAATGGAAGTACCGTCCTCGGTAGGTCTGGAATCCACTACCTTGCTTTCCGTGCTCGAGCAATATCGGCATTTCATGGGGAATACCTCCCAAAGTATTGTATTTATACTATGCATGATACCACATATGTAGATTTTTCGCCATAGCTTTGAGCATTTTTATGAGGTATCAGCCTTATTTGAGCACCACGTCCACCAGTATCACATCGTCGCCTATCTTGCTTATACGGTCGTATGGTATCACCAACTCCTCATCGCTGCGCAGTATTCCAAAGAACCGCGGCGGGCCCGGCACAACTATGGATCGTATCAGCCCGGAGCACTGATCCACCTCCAGATCGCATATGCAGCCCAGCCTTGCCCCGTCCCGCATGTTTATCACCTCTTTGCGGCGAAGGTCTCCGAAATTCAAAAATGGCATATCAGTCACCTCTAAATAGGATATGCTAAGATATGCCATAATAAAGCAAAAAATCCCCTGGCAATTCTGCCAGGGGAATCATTTTTAACCATTGATGTTTGTCATTCCGGCGTCGTCACGACTGCCTTGTGGTTTTTACGGGAAGGTATTACTATCCCGAACCTTAAACCTTAGGTCTCTTTTGAATTAATACTTGCGCTTTCTGGCTGCTTCGGCCTTTTTCTTGCGCTTTACGCTGGGCTTTTCATAGTGTTCACGACGACGTACTTCGGCCAAGATGCCGCTGCGGGCAGTCTTGCGCTTGAACCGCTTAAGAGCACTTTCCAGGGACTCGTTTTCACCTACGCGAATTTCCATCAATTTCCCTCCCCTCTGAATGCAACATAGCACATCGTGAGTTATACGAAGCATAGGAATCCAAACAAAGTTATTATACTTGAAGAGGCCCCCCAAGTCAACACAATAATTGTGTATTTTTGTTTAACCGCTGTACTAACCCGCTGGCCAGCCGTGCTCCCTGCCGCCGGTCATGTGCAGATGAAGGTGCGGCACGCTCTGACCGCCATCCTTGCCGGTATTTATGACGAGACGGAAGCCATTCTCCGCTATGCCCAGCTCCTTTGCCAGCTTGGACGCCACATGGAACATATGGGCCACTATGGCGTCTCCCTCTGGTACTTCCAGCACGCTCTGGTAATGCTTCTTGGGCACTATAAGCACGTGTACCGGCGCCTGAGGCGAAAGGTCGTTAAAGGCCGCTACCAGATCGTCCTCATAGACAAGGCTCGTAGGTATCTCTTTGTTTGCTATTTTGCAAAAGATGCAATCATCCATGGACTTTCCTCCTTTGTGTATTTGGCTTTAGGTATATTATATCACTAATTGTCCCAGCAGGCGATCCTCTGCCGCTTCTTTTATCAGCACCTTTACCATCTGTCCCGCCATACCTTCGTCTGCGCCTTCAACGCTTACCCTGGCATAGGTATCGGTATAGCCGCTCATAAGGCCTTGTTCGGGTTCTTCCAGAAGCACCTCCTGCACGGTGCCGAGGAAGTTTTGAAGGTATTCCCTCTCCAGCTCCGCGCCTATATGTATAAGCTCGCCTGCCCGGCGCGACTTCTCCGCATTGGGTATCTGATTCGGCATAGAATATGCCGCTGTGCCCTCACGCCTGGAATACGGGAACACGTGTATGCGCGCGAGCTTTATACGGCGTATGAATTCCTTGGTCTCCTGGAATTCCCGCTCACTCTCCCCGGGAAAGCCCGCTATGACATCGGTGGTTATGGCGCAGCCCGGCATGGCTTCGCGCAGCATCTCCACGCACCTTTCATATACGGCGGTATCGTAGCGGCGGTTCATGCGTTTGAGCACTCCGTCGCTGCCGCTCTGCATGGAGAGATGGAACTGACGGCATATCTTAGGGTTGCTGCTCAGCGCCGAAACAAACTTTTCGGTAAGCAGCTGAGGTTCCAGCGAGCCTAATCTTATGCGCTGTATCTCGTCTATGCCGTCCGCCTGCGCTATGGCGTCTGTCAGGTCTACCTTCCAGTCCATATCCTTGCCGTAGGACATAAGATGTATTCCCGTCATGACCACTTCTTTATAGCCGTGCTCGGCCAGCAGCAACAGGTTCTTTCGTATGTTTTCCGGCGTCCTTGAACGCAGCGGACCTCTGGCATAGGGTATTATGCAGTAGGTGCAGTACCTGTCGCAGCCCTCCTGAATCTTCAAATGCGCCCTTGTTCGGCCCTCCCTCGTGGCCACAAGCTCCTCAAACTCATGCTCTCCCATAAGAGAGCCTACGGCGTTGAGCCTGCCTTCGTGAAGATTGGCAAGGAGGCCTACTATATTCGCCCTGTCCTTTGAGCCTATCACCAGACTCACTCCGGGCAGAGCCAGCACCTCCTCCGGCGACCTTTGGGAATAGCACCCGGCTACTACGATCTTTGCGTCGGGATTTCTGCTGTGGGCCCGGGATATCATCTGGCGGGATTTTTTATCTCCGGTGGCGGTGACGGTGCAGGTGTTCACTATGTATACGTCCGCCTCATCCTCAAAATCCACAGTGTCGTAGCCCGCGTTTTCCATAAGCTCGCGCATGGCCTGTGTATCGTATTGGTTTACCTTGCACCCCAGTGTACAGTATGCAGCCTTCACCTGTATTCCTCTATTCTTCCAGCTCGTAAAGTATCATCGCGACGGTAGCCATGCCGGCGGTCTCGGTGCGAAGTATGCGCCGGCCAAGGGATACGGCTTTGCCGCCTTTATTTATCAGGCTCTCTACCTCGCCAATTTCAAGGCCACCCTCCGGGCCTATTATAACAGCTATATTTTCAGCCTTCATATTCGCCCTCAGGACCTCCTTCAGGCTGGTCTGACGCTCGTCCTCATAGGCTACGAGTATAAGGTCGTAGGCGGACATATCGGCGGTCTTAAATGTAGTAAGCTCACCTATATGGGGTATTATGCCGCGGCCGGACTGCTTTGCCGCCTCGCAGGCTACCCTCTGATAGCGCGTCTGCTTCGCCCTGTACTCTCCCGGCTTCACCCTGACCACGCTTCTCTCCGCGGCCACAGGTATTATCCCGTTTATGCCAAGCTCAACGCACTTTTGTATAATGAGCTCCATCTTGCCCGCTTTGGGAATGCCCTGATAAAGCGTTATGCGCTGCTTCGGCTCGGCAGGACACGGTTTTTTATCCAAAAGCTTAAGCTCTACTCTCTCCCTGGAGATAGTCTCTATCTCCGCAAGGTATTCATACCCGCAGCCGTCGGACAGCATCACCCTGTCGCCGCTCTGCATGCGCAGCACCTTGGATATGTGCTTCACATCCTCACCGATGATGGCGGCGCTGTCCTCCGTCATGTCATCCGGCTTTACAAAGAACCTGTTCATGCTTACCTCTTGGGCCGCACCAGTATAGCCCGCCAGTCGTCTCCGGCCTTTACCTCCAGCACCTCAAAGCCGTTCTTGTCGAGTGCGCAGAGCACCTCGTCCAGCCTCTCTGCGATTATGCCACTCATTATGAACACGCCGTCTTTCTTTATGAGTTTCGGCACTATGGCGGAAAGCTCGATTATGACGGAGGCCACTATGTTTGCCGCTACCACATCATACTTCTTTTCGCAGAGCTTATCCTGCAATGCGCTGTCGGACAGCACATCCCCCACAAGAACGGTGTAGGTATCCTTACCTATGCCGTTCATGGCAGCGTTCTCGTAGGCGATCTTCTCGGCTATGGGGTCAATGTCCACAGCCACCGCTTCCTTTGCGCCAAGCAGCAGAGAAGCTATAGACAGTATGCCGCTGCCGCAGCCCATATCTATCATGTCATCTCCCGCCTTTACTGTCTTCTCAAGGAACTCGAGACACATGCGCGTGGTGTGATGGCTGCCTGTGCCGAATGCCATACCGGGATCGAGGGACAGTACTATGCGGCCGGTGTCCTCCGCCTTCTCCCAGGAGGGGCGCACCAACAGCCTGTCGCCTATCTCCAGGGGCTTGTAGTATATCTTCCAATTGTTCTCCCAGTCCTCGTCGTCCGTGATGCGCACGACGGTGCGCAGGCTGCCGAGATCCAGACCTACATCCATATTCCTGAGCTCCGCAAAGGAATCCTCTATGGCCCTTACGGTAGCGCGATTGTCCGCAACATCTGCTATGTACGCCTTTACACAGGGCTCGTCGCTGGTGACGAGCCTATCCATGTCGGCATAGTCCCAATACTTGGCAGTATCCCTGAGGAACTGTTCTATGCTTTCTCTGCCCTGTTCTATCATAACCTGATTTATGCCAAGCATGTCAAGGCGAGCGCATACCGGGTCAAGGCCCTCCTCGGTAGTAAATATGGTAACCTCCATCCACTTCATATGATCAATTCCTCTTTATGCATATAATTCTAAAGTATAATATACTGCATTTCTCACTTTTGGGCAACACAAAAGGGCGGCCGTAAAGCCGCCCTAAAGCATTTAGTCTAATTCCACTTATCTTTTACCTTGTCAAATATGGTCTTTTTGCCGACCTTTGCCTCGGATACTTTATCCCCAAGGGAATCAGCCAGCTTTTTTATCATATCCTTCTGCTCGGCTGTGAGCTTCTTGGGTATGACTATATTAGCCTTTACCATAAGATCGCCCTTTTGAGTTGTATTGAGCCGCACTATGCCCTGCTCACGCAGCCTGAAGGTAGTGCCTGGCTGTGTACCCTCCGGAATGTGATACTTCACTGTGCCGCTGAGGGTTGGCACCTGTATGTCGCCGCCCAGCGCCGCTACTGTCATAGGAACGTCCATGGTGATGTACAAGTCTGAGCCCTTGCGGGTGAACAGCTTGTGGCTCCTCACGGTAATGCTTATGTACAGGTCGCCCGCCGGGCCGCCGCGGAGGCCCGCCTCGCCCTCGCCGCGCATGGTAAGTATCTGGCCATTGTCTATGCCTGCCGGGATATTGACTACTATGCGCTTGGACTTATTGACGCGCCCCCTGCCCTTGCATTCCGGACAGGGCTCCTTGATTATCTTGCCTGTGCCGCCGCAGGCATCACAGGGACGAACCGTAGAGAAGGAGCCGAACATGGTGTTCTGCTGTGAGCGCACCTGACCGCTGCCTCCGCAGACGGAGCAGGTGACGGGGCTGGTGCCCTTTTTCGCGCCGGTACCGCCGCAGGCCGCACAGTTCTCCTCACGAGGTACAAGTATTTCCTTCTTTGTTCCGAAGGCCGCTTCCTCAAAGGTTATGGTAAGGTTATAGCGCAGGTCGCTGCCCGCCACAGGAGCATTGCGCCGCGCCGATGAGCTGCCGCCGAAGCCGCTGCCGAAGCCGCCAAAGCCGCCGCCAGTAAAGGCGGAAAATATATCCTCGAAGCCGCCGAAGCCGGCGCCGTTGAAGCCGCCGCCCTGTGCCTGTGTGGGATCAAAGGCGGCGTGGCCGAACTGGTCATACTGCGCCTTCTTCTGAGGGTCGGAAAGAACCTCGTAGGCTTCGTTTATTTCCTTGAATTTTTTCTCTGCCTCAGCATCGCCTGGGTGCAGATCCGGGTGGTACTGTTTGGCAGCCTTTCTAAAGGCGCTTTTTATTTCGGCCTCGGAAGCGTCTTTATTGATTCCCAATATTTCGTAATAATCTGCCTTTGCCACTGTTTCCCCAACTTTCTACATCTGCCGCTTTCGCGTGAATTCTCTTATTTCTTTTTGTTCCCCCGCAAGGAGCCAAAGCGAATCCGCTTTGGCTCCCTGCTTCTAAAAACTTGATTGTTTAAGCCTTAAAAAGCTTTATTTCTGGTCGTCCACTACTTCGTAGTCAGCATCTACAACGTTGTCGTCATGGGGTGCGCTGCCGGTGTTCGCACTGCCTGCATCGCTGCCGTTGAAGCCTGCGCCAGCGCCGGGATTCTGCTGCTGGGCCTGCTGATAGATCTTGCCGAATACGTCGTAGGACACTTCGGTCAGCTTATCGCTGGCGGCCTTGATAGCTGCGGAGTCATTGCCTTCCATGGCCTTCTTGACGTTAGCGATCTCAGCTTCGATCCTGGCCTTATCATCGGCGCTCAGCTTGTCGCCCAGCTCCTTGAGGGTCTTTTCGGTGGAGTATACCATGCTGTCGGCATGGTTGCGGATCTCTACCTCTTCCTTGCGGGCCTTATCCTCGTTGGCATACTGCTCGGCATCGTGTACAGCCTTGTTGATCTCATCCTCGCTCAGATTGGTGGAGGCGGTGATGGTGACCTTCTGCTCGTTGCCGGTGCCCAGATCCTTAGCGGATACGTGTACTATGCCGTTTGCATCGATATCGAAGGTAACCTCGATCTGAGGCACGCCGCGGGGAGCGGGAGCAATACCGGCCAGCTGGAAGCGGCCGAGAGTCTTATTGTACTGCGCAAACTCGCGCTCGCCCTGAAGCACATGAACTTCTACGCTGGTTTGACCGTCCGCCGCGGTGGAGAAGATCTGGCTCTTCTTGGTAGGAATGGTGGTGTTGCGGTCGATCAGGCGGGTGAATACGCCGCCCACGGTCTCGATGCCCAGAGACAGAGGAGTTACGTCCAGAAGCAGAACGTCCTTTACCTCGCCGCCCAGTACGCCGCCCTGGATAGCAGCGCCTATAGCTACGCACTCATCGGGGTTTATGCCCTTGAAAGGATCCTTGCCGGTAATGGCCTTAACAGCTTCCTGTACTGCGGGGATACGGGTGGAGCCGCCGACCAGAATGACCTTATCTATGTCGGCATTGGTTAGGCCGGCATCCTTCATCGCGATATGCATGCACTCCTTGGTCTTATCGATCAGATCGGCAGTCATGTCGTTGAACTTAGCACGGGTCAGTGTCATGTCAAGGTGCTTAGGACCGGTGCTGTCCGCAGTGATGAAGGGCAGGTTGATGTTGGTCTGCACCATGCTGGAAAGCTCGATCTTAGCCTTTTCTGCAGCTTCCTTCAGACGCTGCATTGCCATGCGGTCGCCGGAAAGGTCGATGCCGTTGCTCTTCTTGAACTCGGATACGATATAATCCATGATGCGCTGGTCGAAGTCGTCGCCGCCCAGACGGTTGTTGCCGTTGGTGGCAAGAACTTCAAATACGCCGTCGCCTATCTCAAGGATTGATACATCAAAGGTGCCGCCGCCAAGATCGTACACCAGTATCTTCTGATTGGTTTCCTTATCCATGCCGTATGCAAGCGCCGCCGCGGTAGGCTCGTTGATTATACGAAGGACTTCCAGACCGGCAATGCGGCCCGCATCCTTGGTAGCCTGACGCTGGCTGTCAGAGAAGTAAGCAGGTACGGTTATAACGGCCTGAGTTACTTTTTCGCCCAGATACGCTTCGGCGTCGCTCTTCAGCTTCTGAAGGATCATTGCGGATATCTCCTGAGGAGTGTAATCCTTGCCGTCGATATGCTTCTTATAGCTGGTTCCCATCTCACGCTTGATGGAGCTTACTGTACGATCCGGGTTGGTGATAGCCTGGCGCTTTGCGGCGTTGCCGACTATACGCTCGTTATCCTTAAAAGCAACTACGGAAGGAGTAGTACGCGCGCCTTCGGAGTTGGGAATAACAACGGGTTCGCCGCCTTCAAGAACGGCTACGCAGGAATTGGTGGTACCAAGGTCAATACCGATAATCTTTGACATAATCTATTTCCTCCTGATTATTGTTGAGTTTATACTTTTTAATATTTATTTCGCAACCTTCACCATGCTATGGCGGATTATGCGATCTTTTACTTTATAGCCCTTCTGGAAAACCTCCAGAATGTCGCCGGACTCAGCGTCGTCGCTTTCGCCCTGCATCACGGCGTTGTGCAGCTCGGGATCGAACTTGCCGCTGGCATCTATCTCCTCAAGGCCCTTCTTTGTGAGTACATCCATCAGCTGCTTGTAGACCAGCCTCACTCCCTCAACGTAGTTTTGATCCACATTTTCGGAATTATTCAGCGCCCTCTCGAAGTTGTCAATCACCGGCAGCAGTTCTTTTATTACGTTTCGTTCGCCTTCAGCCAGACTGTCCGCATAAACGCTGGCATTGCGTCTGCGGAAATTATCAAAATCCGCCTGAACGCGCTGAGCCAGATTTTTCATTTCATCCCGCTCGCCTTCAAGCTTTGTGATGTGATCCCTTACCTGTTGGAACTCATCCTGCTTGAGAGTTACGGTTTCCTCGGGTACAAGCTCCTCTTCGGCCTCGTTCTTTTCAGGCTTCGGCTCTACGGGATCCTTGTCGTCCTTTTTCCTGTTCTCATGCTTCTTATCCAATTTACCGCTGCTCCTCTTCAAACATATTTGTAAGTATGGTGCCGAGGCTCTTGCCAAGCTGGCCCAGCACCGCAAGCACCCTTGCGTAATCCATCCTTGTAGGCCCTATCACCCCGAGGGAACCAAGGGGCGTCCCGCCCACTTTATACGTAGCCGTGACCAGGCTGCAATCCTTCATATCCTCCGAAGGGTTCTCCGTGCCGATTGTCACCGAAAACTCGACCTTTGTCGCCTCGGTAAGCATGTTGCGGAGCATATCCTTGGACTCAATAACGTTCAGAAAGCTCCTCGCCCTGTCCATGTCGCTGTACTCAGGGTAATTGAGCATATTGTTGGCGCCTGACAGTTCAAGCTTTGAACCGTTCTCGGCACTCTTGCGCACGGTATCCAGAGTATCATTCAGGAAATCCCTCTGCTCCTTCATGGTGACGTACAGCTCGGGTATCTCCTCCTGATTTACCGTATCCAGCCGCTTGTTGCGGAGGCGCTCGGTAAGTATTCTGGAAATGCGCTCAAGCTGTTCCGCAGTGATGTCCCTGGGCACTCTGATCATGTAGTCGCGGGTAATACCCGCGTCGGTAACTATCACCACAAGAGCCTTGCCCTCGGTCACCGGCACCAGCTGAATGTGCTTCAGCTTTACGGCATTGATGTTGGGAGAAAGCACAAGGGAGGTATATTTGGTCATGTTTGACAGCACCCATGCCGTCTGGCGCACTATTTCGTCCACCTTGTTGATGGTATTTGAATAGCAGTTCTGGATAAACCTCTGTTCGCTCTCGGTGAGCATCGCCCTGTGCATTATGCTGTTCACATAAAGCCTGTATGCTTTTTCGGAAGGTATGCGTCCGGCGGAGGTATGGGGCTGCTCAAGGTATCCCATCTCCTCAAGGTCGCTCATCACGTTTCGTATAGTGGCGGAAGAAAGGGCGATGTCGGATTTCTTTGATACCGTCCGTGAGCCCACGGGAGTCGCGGTCAGTATGTAATCGTCGATTATGGCCTGCAATATACGCATCTTCCGCATATCCAGTTCCATAGCCGCTCCCTTCCTTTCTGAAATACTGTTTTGTTGTTAGCACTCATCGTGTTTGAGTGCTAACCCACGAGTAATATAATAGCACTGCTCCTCAATTCTTGCAAGTGGAGCAGCGCCTTATATTGTGACAAAACGGAAAAATCACGTTGATAAAATTTGTTCTTTATTGCATGAATTCCATCAACGCACTGTTCTGCATATCGAGGCCTCTGTCCGTAAGGCGCATAGATACTCCGTCCACAGTCAGCCAGCCCATATTTTCAAGCTTATTTACGGCTTCCTTGTATACTTCGCATACATCGGCCCCAAAGCGCGCCTTAAAGCGCCCAAGCTCCACGCCTTCTATTTTGCGCAGCCCCAGCATTATCCATTCAAACATTTCGTTCTCCCGCCCTATACTTTCGACATCTTCCCGCGGAAGGCAGCCATTCTCGATCTTTGATATGTAATCGTCCATGCTTTCGCTGTTCCTGAAGCGTATCAGTTCCCCCTCTTTGCTTCGCAGCGCGGAGCTGGAATTTAAGCCGATGCCTATATATTCCCCGACGTCCCAGTAATTTATATTATGCCTGCACTGACAGCTTGGCCTGGCGTAGTTGGATATCTCGTATCTCTTATAGCCCAGGCTCTCCAGCCGTGCCATGCCGGCCCTGTGCATATCGTACACCGCATCATCATCAGGCAGCGCGGCGCGTCCCTCCTTCACCCAGCCGTACAGCGGCGTACCCTCTTCCAATATAAGGGAATATGCGGATATGTGGTCTACTCCCAGCAGCCCGCCCCGTTCTATGCTGTCGATATACTCTTTTTCGCTCTGTCCCGGCAGGCCGTACATGAGGTCGATATTTATGTTTTCGAACCCGGCAGCCCTTGATAGCTTTACGGCTTCCTCGGCCTGCGCCGCGCTGTGTATCCTTCCTATTGACCTGAGCAAACCGTTGTCAAAGCTCTGAACGCCTATGGATATCCTGTTGAAGCCTGCCCTTCTGTATGCTTTCAGCTTGTCCATATCAACCGTGCCAGGGTTGCACTCTATTGTAGTCTCGGATATTTCCAGATCAAAGCAGGCTCTTATGCGTTCCATTGCGGTGCATATAAACTCGAGAGGTACTGCCGACGGCGTACCTCCTCCGAAAAATACCGTATCGAATTTTTTGCCGCCGCACTCTGCCGCAGCCATCGCTATCTCCTTATAAAGCGCTTGGAAATACGCATCTGCCCTGCCCTGTTCCGGGAAGGAAACAAAGTCGCAGTAGGCGCACTTCTTAACGCAGAAGGGGACGTGGAGATATATTCCCGCCATTTCAGTTTATGCGAAGCACGCTCATAAAAGCATCGCTGGGCAGTGAAACGGTGCCTATCTGGCGCATGCGCTTCTTGCCCTCCTTCTGCTTTTCGAGCAGCTTTTTCTTTCTTGAAATATCGCCGCCATAGCACTTTGCAAGCACGTCCTTGCGCACTGCGCGGACGGTTTCCCTGGCAATTATCTTGCCTCCTATAGCAGCCTGTATGGGTATCTCGAATTGCTGGCGAGGTATTACCTCCTGAAGCTTCTCGGCTACGGCGCGGCCCTTGGCGTAGGCCTTGTCCCGGTGGACAATGGTTGACAGCGCGTCGCAGATGTCGCCGTTGAGCAGAAAGTCCAGCTTCACGAGGTCGCTCTTTACATACTCCTTCAGCTCGTAATCAAACGAGGCGTAGCCGCGGCTCCGGGACTTGAGCTGATCGAAGAAGTCGTAGATTATCTCGTTAAGCGGCAGCTCATACTTGATATTTACCCTGTCCTCCTCGATGTAGGTCATGTCCTTGAACACGCCCCGCTTGTCCTGGCACAGCTCCATTATGGTGCCCACATATTCGGATGGGGTCATTATGTGAGCCTCTACCACGGGCTCCTCCATATACTCTATCTCCGCAACATTTGGCATATTGCTTGGATTATCCAGCAGCATTTCGCCGCCGTCCGTAAGCTTTACCTTATATATGACGCTTGGGCTTGTGGTAACAAGGTCCAAATCGAATTCCCGTTCAAGGCGTTCCTGAATTATTTCCATGTGCAGCAGGCCCAGAAAGCCGCAGCGGAAGCCAAAGCCCAGTGCCATGGAGGTTTCAGGCTCATAGGACAGCGACGCATCATTGAGCTTGAGCTTATCAAGGGCGTCGCGCAGGTTCTCATAGTCCGCGCCGTCGGCGGGATATATGCCGCAGAACACCATGGGGTTTGCCTGCTTGTAGCCGGGCAGAGCTTCCTTGGCGGGGTTGTCCGCATCTGTTATGGTATCGCCCACCTTAGTCTCCGCCACGCTCTTTATGGAAGCGGATATATAGCCTACCTCGCCCGCCGTCAGCGAATCCGCAGGCAGCAGCCCCGGTGTGAACACGCCCACCTCGGTAACGTCGAACTCGCGCCCTGTCGCCATGTACCTTATACGCATGCCGGGCTTTATTGTGCCGTTCTTTACCCGCACATAGCTGAGAGCACCCTTGTAGTTATCGTATATGCTGTCGAATATGAGCGCCTGAAGCGGAGCCTCGGGATCGCCGCCGGGAGCCGGTATATTATCCACTACCTGCTGTAACACCTGATCTATGTTTATGCCGTTTTTGGCAGAGATGCGCGGTGCTTCCTCCGCGGGAAGGCCTATCACATCCTCTATCTCCTTTATGACAAACTCCGGCTGGGCGCTGGGCAGGTCTATTTTGTTTATTACCGGCACTATCTCAAGGTCGTTGTCCAGTGCAAGGTATACATTGGCAAGCGTCTGGGCTTCTATTCCCTGTGTGGCGTCCACCACCAGCACCGCGCCCTCGCATGCGGCAAGGCTGCGGGAGACTTCGTATGTGAAGTCCACATGGCCCGGGGTGTCGATCAGATTGAGCATATACTTTTTGCCGTCGGTATGGGTATAGAACATTCTGACTGCGGTGGCCTTTATGGTTATGCCACGCTCCCGTTCTATCTCCATGGTATCCAGCATTTGTTCCTCCATATCCCTGACGGCCACGGTATCCGTAAGCTCCATCATGCGGTCCGCAAGGGTGGACTTGCCGTGATCGATGTGGGCGATTATGCAAAAGTTTCTTATAAGCTCGCGGCTGTATGCCATTGCTGTCCCTCCAGAGAAAAATAAAAGCATTAAAAGCTTCCAGTAAAAATAATACTTTATGCGAAGGCAAATTGCAAGGGCGGCTGTGATGTGATACATTATTTATATTGATCTTAAGATTCGAGGTGTACGCCATGTTCTGCAAAGACTGCGATTCCTTTATATCCCTCCTCAGCCGCAGGAATTACACCGTGCATACCGCCAGGGATGGCGCGGAGGCCCGCGACATACTGCTTTCCCTCGTCCCGGAGGGCAGCACCGCGGGCTTCGGAGGCTCCATGACCGCCAAGGAGCTATGCCTTGCCGAGGCGCTGCGCGGCAAGGGTTGCACCACTTATTTCCACTGGGAGGCGCCCGCCGAAGAGCGGGGCGAGGTGACCCGCAGGGCGGCCCGGGCGGACTGGTTCATAGCCTCCGCCAACGGCATAACCCGTTCCGGCAAAATAGTGAACATCGACGGCACCGGCAACAGAGTAGCCTCCATGATATTCGGGCCAAAGAACGTGGCGCTCATAATAGGCAAAAACAAGTTTGCGGAAACCATGGACGAGTGCATGGACAGAATAAAAGCTGTGGCCTGCGCAAAGAATGCACAGCGTCTCGGCCTATCCACCCCCTGTGCCGTCGCCGGCCGGTGTACGGACTGTTTCTCCAAGGAGCGCATATGCAGCGTGACCACCATCATCGAAGCCAAGCCCGGCGCAATAAGCAAGATGCACCTCATACTGGTAGATGAGGTGTTGGGCTACTGATGTACTTCGCCTATATCATGCGCTGTGCCGACGGCACCCTCTACACCGGCTATACAGATGACATAGCCCGGCGAGAGGCCGCGCATAACTCCGGCCGCGGCGCAAAGTATACGCGCTCCCGTCTTCCCGTTAAAATGGTCTATCACGAGTCCTTCGCTACGAGATCCGAGGCTATGAAGCGGGAGTGCGCCATAAAGCGGCTTTCAAGGGAGCAAAAGCTGAAACTTATATCAGAGCATAGCAATACCGGGCAGAAATGAACTGTCCGGTTCTTTTGCTGCGCTTATTATTTAATGCGAAGCAGGCTGAACAGCCGGTACAGCAGCGGCATATCCCCGGTCTTTGGCACGAACAATACCAACGAGCCGTCCAAAGGCTCCGGCCTCCACTGGGGCATCGCCGGGCTTTCTACCTGACTGGTTTCGCCGCCAGCCATCACCATAATGCTCCTGACCCTGTTAAAGCTATTTTCTTCTTGCACTGTTTGCTGGTCCTTCCAGGGGTCCGGGTTTCCGCCTGTAACAGTAAACTTATATCCCTGCCTTGCCGACTCCACCGCCTTCATGCTGTCGTCAAGGTATTCGGCGTCCGGTTCAAAGTCGAAATAACCGCCGGATATGCTGACGCTGCCTCTGCTGTCCATATACGAATAAAATCCGTCGGTGGGATCCGCCGTACAAAGGCTCTTCTCCGGAACGCAGAACACATCCCCGCCGCTTATCTCTATGCTTCCGCCGGCCGTATCGTAAAAGTCGCCGGAAAGCATGCCTCCCTCCTCCAGCTCTGCCATGGATATCCTTCCGCCCGTCATAAGAAAGCCTTTTCCGCCCTCGGTAAGGCTTACGGGTGCGCCGGCAAACACCATTCCGTCGCCAAAATCGCAGTATTCTCCCCGAGAGGCGATGCTGCCGCCCTCAAGCGCGCACCTGCCCTCAGCCACGGCTATTGCTACGGTATTGCCGATTATACTGCCGCTTTTATCCTCCGAGGAATCCCTGATGGTCAGCGTTCCGCCTTCTATATTCACGTTTACGGCGGCATGGACGTTATATGCGTTCTCGCCCCGCTCCTGGGCTATGGTCCTCCCATTCAGGTCTATGCATAGCTCCCGCTTTACGGTTATGCCGCTGGTATCCGCTCCGCAGTTGGCAAAGGTAACATCGCTTTTGAGCTTTATGCTCTTTTTAAGCTCATAAATGGCAGCCTCCGCACCGCATATAGCCTTCGTATCACACGCAACACACCTGTCAAGGTCGCCCACAACGTAATATGCGCCATTACCGTCATTGCCGCTGAGCCTTGCTATGCATTCCGTGTCAGTCGTTCTTTCGCTCCACTCTCCGTCAACAACGCAGATGATAACCGCTTTTCCCGCAACAGTTATGCTTTCCGCGTCATCTTCCTTGGAAACCTCTATTATTTCCCCATCCTTTGCCGCATCCACGGCCTCCTGCAGCCCGCCGTATTGCTCTTCGCCGATACCGGGATCCGCGTATGCCGGGACCAGCGAAAAAGCCAGCATCGCGGCAAGCAAAACAGCGGTCAACGTTCTTCTCATAGACCCTCCTCCTTGTATTTTTTTGAGATGATTAAGCAACGCATCTCGATGCGTATTTGAATTCCAAAGCTGTTTGAGAAAATCGGTTGATTTAAACGCGTATTATTTTGAGCTGAAATAAAAATGCCTGATTTGAACGGTATATGGTATTATGAATGCACCCCCGCCGGAAGCTGCCCGGCGAGGGCAAATGTGTCTTTTAGAAATCTATTTCTTTCTGAATATAGCCTTCAAGCTCCGCTATGGGCATGCGAACCTGAGCCATGGTATCCCTGTCGCGTACGGTGACAGTCTCGTCCTCAAGGGTATCGAAGTCGATGGTTATGCACAGCGGAGTGCCTATCTCGTCCTGCCTGCGATAGCGCTTGCCTATGGCGCCGCTGTCGTCGAAATCCACCATAAAGTGCTTGGCCAGTAGCTCGTATACTTCCCTTGCCTTGTCGCCCAGTTTGTTTTTCTGGAGGGGTAGTATGGCCGCCTTGTAAGGAGCCAGAGCGGGGTGAAGATGCAGCACGCTGCGCACATCGCCGTTTTCAAGAGTCTCCTCGTCATATGCATCGCACAGGAAGGCCAGCGCTACGCGGTCCGCGCCGAGGGAAGGCTCAACACAATAGGGTATGAACCTTTCGTTGGTAAAGGGGTCCATGTATTCCATGGACTTGCCGGAATGGTTCTGATGGGCCTTCAGGTCGTAATCTGTACGGCTCGCAACGCCCCAGAGCTCGCCCCAGCCGAAGGGGAACAGGAACTCTATATCGGTAGTGCCGTTAGAGTAGTGGCTGAGTTCCTCCTTGGCATGCTCGCGGAGGCGTATATGCTCCTCCTTCATGCCGAGGGAAAGCAGGAACTTATGGCAGTAATCCTTCCAGTATTCATACCATTTCATCTCGGTGCCGGGTTCACAGAAGAATTCCAGCTCCATCTGCTCGAACTCGCGGGTACGGAAGGTAAAGTTGCCGGGCGTTATCTCATTGCGGAAGGACTTGCCCACCTGAGCTATGCCGAAGGGCAGCTTCCTGCGGGTAGTGCGCTGTACGTTCTTAAAGTTTACAAAGATGCCCTGCGCGGTCTCGGGGCGGAGGTAGATCTGGCTGGCAGTGTCCTCATTTACGCCCTGGAAGGTCTTGAACATCATGTTGAACTTGCGAATGCCGGTAAAGTCGCTCTTTCCGCACTCCGGGCACTTTATGCCCTGCTCTGCAATATACTCGGACATTTTCTCGTTGGTCCAGCCGTCAGGGTGGATGTCGGTAAGGCCATGTTCGTTGGCATAGTCCTCTATGAGCTTGTCAGCCCTGAACCTGGCCTTGCAGGATTTACAGTCCATGAGGGGATCGTTGAAGCTGACGACGTGACCGGAGGCCACCCAGGTCTCCGGATTCATCAGAATTGCGCAATCCATGCCTACATTATATGGGCTCTCCTGAACAAACTTGCGCCACCAGGCCTTTTTTACGTTGTTCTTGAATTCAACGCCCAATGGGCCGTAATCCCATGTGTTGGCAAGGCCGCCGTATATATCCGAGCCCGGAAATATAAAGCCGCGGTTATTACACAGTGCAACTATCTTATCCATGGTAAGGTTTGTCATTATATATTTCTCCTTTCGGCAGGACTGCCAAAATTATTATTCGCTTTTTCAATAATAACACGGCCTTGCCTTTTCTTCAACCTGAAAAAAGCTGATATGCACACAAAATGGCTATTTTGCGTACTATATCGTAGAACGGCGCTAAGCGCCCGAAATTAAAGGAGGCAATATAATATGTGTAACTGGGGAAATAACAGTTGGTGGTGGATCATAATCCTCTTGCTGATCCTCGGCTGGGGCAATAATGGTTGTGGCTGCGGCTGTGACAACGGCTGCAACAGCGGCTGTGGCTGTGACAACATTTGGTGGATCATCATACTGCTGCTCATTCTCGGCGGCGGCTTTAACAACTGTGGCTGCGATAACGGCTGCGGCAACAACGGCTGTGGCTGCGGCAACAACGGCTGTGGCTGTGGCTGCAACTAAAACATACATAAAAAGGGCGGGGTACTTCCCCGCTCTTTCGTATAATACCTTTGCTTATACTCTGATTTTCCCTTTATACTTCTGCTCCAGCACCTTTACTATATATATTGCACAGTCGCTTATTTCGTCGGTATTCTGCCCCTCCAGCATAACACGGATTATTGGCTCTGTGCCGGAAGCGCGGACAAGCACACGGCCGCTGCTGCCCAGCTTACCCTCTACCTCACGTATGCGCTGCCAAAGGTCCTGGTCCTCCATGGCCTGATGCTTTATTTCGTTATCTACTATGACGTTCACCAGCACCTGAGGGTATATTGGTATGTCGTTTGCAAGGGCAGACATGCGCCTGCCTGTAGACTTCATAACATCCAGTACCTGAATGGCCGTCAGCATGCCGTCGCCGGTGGTGTTCTTATCAAGGAATATTACGTGTCCCGACTGCTCGCCGCCTATGGAATAGCCCTCCTTGAGCATCTCCTCCAGCACGTACCTGTCTCCCACCTTTGTTTCGGCAACGTTTATGCCAAGCTCAGTCATGCGCTTCTTAAGACCTATATTGGACATGACGGTCACTACCAGCGTATCCTTTTTCAGCCTTCCTTGAGCCTTCATCGCCTTAGCGCATATGCCCATTATCCGGTCGCCGTCCACTATATTACCGCGCTCGTCAGTTGCTATCACCCGGTCCGCATCGCCGTCAAAGGCAAATCCCGCATCGGCGTCCGATTCTGCCACCAGCTCCTGCAGTCTCTCAGGATGGGTAGATCCGCACTTGTTGTTTATGTTTATGCCGTCCGGCTCGTCTGCCCTGGGATAAACCCTTGCGCCAAGCTCTGTGAATACGTCGTAAGCTATCGCTGACGCCGCTCCGTTGGCACAGTCCAGCATCACCGTCAGCCCGTCAAAGCGGTTCCTTGCGGTGGACTTGAGAAATTCCTTGTACTCCTGCACCGCCCTTTTGGCGATTATTACGTGGCCTACATTCTCGCCGGTAGGCAGCTCGAAGTCCATACCTTCCTTTATAAGCTTTTCTATCTCGTCCTCCAGCCCGTCGGACAGCTTGAAGCCCTTGCCGTCAAACCACTTTATTCCGTTATATTCCATTGTATTGTGCGATGCGCTGACCATTACCGCAGCGTCCGCTTCGTATGCTCTGGCCAGGTACGCCATTGCCGGGGTGGGTATCACTCCCACGTCTATCACATCGCCGCCTACGGAACAAATGCCCGCCGTAAGCGCCGCGGAAAGCATGTCGCCGGAAAGGCGCGTATCCCTGCCAAGCAGTATGCGTGGCTGATGGACTTCGTTGGTGAGCACGTATGCGCCCGCCTTGCCTATTTTCAGCGCCAGCTCGCAGCTAAGATCCTTGTTTGCCACACCGCGCACGCCGTCTGTTCCAAACATTCTCGCCATACGTCTTACTTCCTTTCAGCCTGCTTCATAATGTGCTCTATGGCAGACGTTGCAGCTATAGCACCGTCAGCCATCGCCGTCACCACCTGACGCAGCGGGGTATTCCGCACGTCTCCCGCAGCGTACACGCCGGAAATATCCGTCTGCATGTGCTTATCAGTTATTATACGCCCAGCTTCATCGGTCGAGACTTTATCTGCAAAAAGCTCGGTGTTCGGCTCAACGCCCACGGCTATGAAAAGGCCCTCCACCGGTATTTCCCTCTGGCTGCCATCCAGTGTGCTTTTTACTGTAAGTCCCTCCAGCTCATCTTTGCCTATGAGCCCGATTATCACGCTGCAGCCCACAAATTCTATATTGTGGGTAGTAAACATCGCCCGCTGCAGTGTTTCGGCAGCCCTGAGCTTATCTCGCCGGTGAATGACATACACCTTCTTAGCGAAGCGTGAAAGGTACAGTGCGTCTGATACCGCAGTATCGCCGCCGCCAGCCACGGCGACAGTGGCGTTGCGGAAGAACGCGCCGTCGCAGGTAGCGCAATACGACACTCCTGCTCCCGTTAGCTTCTCTTCCCTGTCAAGCCCCAGCTTTTTGGGGTGGGCGCCAGTGGCTATTATCACGGCCTTGGCCTCAATCACTTCCCTGCCGCAGTGCAGCCGCTTTATCTCTCCCTCCAGCTCAACGGAATCCACGCCGGTGCGCTTTATCTCCAGCCCAAAGCGCTCCGCCTGCTTCTGCATGTTCGTGCCTATGGCGAAGCCGTCTATGCCGTCCGGGAAGCCGGGATAGTTATCCACCTGTGTCGTCTTTGTTATCTGGCCTCCTACCAGCATGTTCTCAAGGAGCACAGTATCCATGCCGCCCCTTGCACCATAGAGCCCCGCCGCAAGCCCTGCCGGCCCGCCGCCTATTATCGCTATATCGTACATATCATGTCTCCCAAGGATTTGCTTTATATATTCTACAACAAAGCGGACCGTTTGACCACGGGGGATTTTGCCGGTTTGGTAATATACCAAAGCATAACAATAAACGGTCACCCATCCATTAACCCATATTTAACTCATAAAAGCAAGCCGGAGTGCTTCAAAACCCCTCAAACCATGTGAAAAGTAAAAACCCCGGAAACCGTTGATTTCCCGGGGCTTTGATGCATTTTGATAAAGTTTAACGCTTGCTGAACTGGGGAGCACGACGGGCTGCTTTGAGGCCGTACTTTTTCCTTTCCTTCATTCTGGGGTCACGGGTCAGGAAGCCTGCCTTCTTGAGAGCGCCGCGGAGCTCGGGATCCGCAGTGATCAAAGCGCGGGAGATGCCGTGACGAATAGCACCGGCCTGGCCGGTATAGCCGCCGCCGTAAACGTTGACCTTTACGTCGAACTTGCTAAGGGTATCGGTCAGCGCCAGAGGAGCGCGAACGATCATCTTGAGGGTCTCATAGCCGAAGTAATCCTCTACATCGCGGCCATTGATGGTGATAACGCCGGTTCCGGGAATAAGGCGAACGCGGGCAATGGATTTCTTACGCCTGCCGGTACCAAGATACTGAGTAGTGGCTGCCATTTCTTAGTTCCTCCTTATTACTTGAGCACCAGAGTCTCGGGCTTCTGGGCTGCATTCTTGTGCTCCGGACCCGCATAGATGCGAACCTTCTTGAGCATCTGACGGCCAAGGGGACCCTTGGGCATCATAAGACGAATGGCTTCATATACGGCAAACTCGGGCTTCTTTGCCATGAGCTGACGATAGGTGAGCTCCTTAAGTCCTCCGGGATAACCGGTATGATGATAGTACTTTTTCTTGTCCAGCTTGTTTCCTGTAAGAACGACCTTGTCCGCGTTGACGATGATCACGTGATCGCCGGTATCAACGTGGGGGGTATATATGGGCTTATTCTTACCGCGAAGTATAGCGGCTACCTGAGATGCAAGACGGCCGAGCACCATGCCTTCCGCGTCCACAACGTACCACTTGCGTTCTACGGTTTCGCCTTTTGCCATATAGGTATTCATGGCTAAACCTCCTGAGTAGTAATAAAAAAGATTATTTGCCGCGTAAGATGCGGACCAATGCAGCGCGTGCCGGGGCTGTGGCCGCAGAAACACCTATCCTATCAAACGCACATTTGCTATTTTAACCAAATTATGCTCGCCTGTCAAGGGAAAAATACCTTATAACCGGGATATTTTATATAATTTGCAAAGTTTTTTGGCTTTACATCTCCGACGACCCATCACACCGCTACTCAAGGCCCTGAAAACCCGTCTGCCGCAGGGCTTCATAGAGGACTATGGCAGCGGAATTTGAGAGGTTCAGCGACCGCTGGTCATGCCGCATTGGTATGCGTATGGCGTCCTTTGCCCTTCTTGTAAGCAGCTCGGGGCCCAGCCCCGCCGTCTCCCTGCCGAATACCAGAAAATCCCCGTCCATGTATTCCACTTCAGCGTAGCTCCTGGTGGCGTGGGTAGACGTCAAAAAGAACCTCCCGCCCGAATATTTCGCTTCCAACTCCTCGAAGGAATCGTAATAGCTCACATCCAGATCCTTCCAGTAATCCAGCCCCGCCCGCTTTAGTGTTTTGTCATTTATCTCAAAGCCGAGGGGGCGTATGAGATGGAGCCTTGTGCCAGTAACGGCGCAGGTGCGGGAAATATTTCCGGTGTTTGGGGGTATTTCGGGGTTTACAAGCACTATATTGAACATATCGGTTATCTCCGTTTCTTTTTCCATTCACATTCTACCACCCAAAGCCGTTTTTGCACAATAGCAAAAGGCCCCCGCAAGGAGGTCCTTTTGTCGTTTACCCTTCTTTGTCCTCGGCTATCGCCCTTAGCTTGCCGGCGTATACGTCCGTAAGCTCCTTCGAGTACTCCGCGTCAAAGCTGCCGGCAATGACCCGGTACGCCGTGAAACCGCTGTCCGGCCGCACCAGCACCCAGCCCTTATCCACATTTACCTTTACGCCATCCACGAGCTGTATCTGCTCATTGCGCTCGCCTTCGGTAAAGCTCCTCAGCACCCTGCCCATATCCCGCCATGAGCAAGGCACCTTTTTTTCGTTTATTGTGACCTTTGGCAAGCCGTCGAGGTATTCCTTCAGTTTTCCCGCAAGATACAGCTCTGCCGCCCGTATTATCTTTGCTTCCGGCTCAAAAAGCTCCGGCAGATAAGCACCCGCCCCTATTGCCGCCCTCGCCCAGCGGCTCCGCTTCGCCGGGCATACGGATATCTCCGCGCCCTCGTCCGCGATCTGCTTTACATATTCGCCCGGTATATCGGCTGGCAGCACCAGCTTGTTTGCCCGCCCGTCTTTCACCGCTGCCATTGCCAGCACTGCGTTGAGCTCGTGACGGGTTATATGCTTACCGTATGCTATAGCGCACATAACACCTTCCATGCCGTCCGCCATGAATGCAAGATCTGTATTTTCCTCCTTGGCGGTTTCAAAGAGCTTGTCGCTGTCCAGCCCGGTGTAGTACCTGACTGAATACCCGCAGGGCAGCAGCACGCGCGCAACGGCATCATATGTCTCCGGGTTGCCGCCTATGAGCACCGTCACGCCATTTGGACCGCTGCGCACCGATTGAGCAAGTCGGTTCAGATGCGCATCATATGACTTTGCCGCGCCGCTTACCCTTTGTACTATGCCGAGGCGCTCCGTGGTGATGGGCCGCACCGCGCCCGCCTTAAGCTCCTGCTGAAAAGCCCGAAAGCCGCTGCCGGTAAGCTCTGTGCCCGTGCCGTCGCAAAGCACAATCTCCCCTGAGTGGGCGTCATCGCCCATGCGTATATACATGCCGCCCCGGTAGCCGAAGGCCCGTATGCCGTGTTCGAATGTGGAATAGCCGCAAAAGCCCATATCTGCCGCATCCACGCCCTGTGATACCAGCCCCGCTATAACGGCGTGCTTGAGCATCACGCCCTGCTGGCTGCCGTCGGTGGATACGGCTATCTCCAGGGGCAGCCTGCCGCTGCTTCGGGCGAAGGCAGCGCCTATTCGCACAGCTCGCTCCGGGGTCATAGTCCTGTCGCAATAGCCTCGTATTCGGCTCATTATTCCGGGCTTCGGGGTATCCTCCTCCCATTGGAGATTCTCTGTACAGTCCTCGTCCTCCCGGAGCTCTTTTTCCGGCCAAAGGGACGCGCCGTTGCATACCGTGCAGTTTTTGCCTACCCGGCTGCCGCTGCCTATCACCGTGCCGCTATATATTGAAGCTCCGCTTTCAACCTCTGCCCCTTCGCACAGTATGGCTCCGCGCAGCTCCACATTTTCCCGTACGCGGGTGTTTTCCATAAGTACCGTACGCTTCAGGCTGCTTCCCCTGCCTATCCTGGCCCCGCTGCCTACCACAGAGTAATCCGATACTACAGCTTCGCTAACCTCCGCCCCGCTGCCTATATAGCAGGGGCCAAGCAGCTCCGCGCTCTCGGATATTACTGCACCGTCTTCTATCCACGCTCCGTCTTTCTGTTTCGCAGCAGTAGCAAACGCGCACCTCCCGTCCAGCATATCTCGCTGCGCGGCCTTATACTGAGCTATATCGCCTATGTCGCACCAATACCTGTCCGTAACATAGCCATATACCGGCATTCCATCCTTCAGGAGCGCCGGAAACAGATCCTTGCTGAAGTCGTATTTTTCGCCTTCCGGTATACGCTCTATGACCTCGGGCTCCAGTATGTATATACCGGTGTTCGCCAGGTCGCTGAACACCTCTGACAGCATGGGCTTTTCGAGAAACCTGTATATCTTGCCCTTGGAGTCCGTCATGGCGACTCCGTATTCAGTAGGCACGCTCACTCTTTTGAGCACAATTGTCACCGCTGCTCCCCGCGTCTTATGGAAGCACATCGCTTCGGTCAGATCTGCGTCCGTCATGGCGTCGCCGCTTATGACTATGGTCCGCCGCGCATCGGCGCCCACAGCCTTACGCACGCTGCCCGCTGTGCCAAGAGGCGCGTCTTCGATAGAGTAACTTAGCTTTACGCCATACTTACCGCCGTCGCCGCAGTGCCGCATTATGACGTTTGGCAGGTAATGCAGCGTGGCCGTTATGTCCTCTACGCCGTGCTTTTTAAGCAGCTCTATGCAGTAGTCTATCACCGGCTTGTTCAGCAGGGGTACCATTGGCTTGGGAAGGGTACAGGTTATGGGACGGAGGCGTTTTCCCTCTCCTCCCGCCATTATTACAGCTTTACACATAAAAATACCGCCTTTTCTATTGGAAATTGCGGTATTAGTTTTTCCCGTAAAGAGCCTTTTTATTTAGTTTTAAGCCTTAATAGTAAAAATAGTTGCCGCCTATCTTGGCATACAGCTCATGATCCCAGCTGCCGCTGTTTCTGAAGAACAGCACATCGGAGGGAAGTACGGTATTGCCGTTGATAAATACCGATGTCACCGCAGCCTCGGCCGCGGCATTTGGCGCTTTTAGGCTGGAGGTGGAAAACTGCCCCTTCTGGTATATCACGCCGTTTACAGAACTTGGAAACCTGCTGCTGTGCAGGCGGTTGTATATTACGTTCGCAACGGCGGTATAGCTTTCGCTGTCCCCCTCCTTACGCACCACCTGCGCGATAAGGTACAGCTCCTCGCCGGTATAGCCCCCGCCCCCATTCATGCTGCCCTGCCCGCCCGACGGCGTTTCAACGGGTGTTATCACCTCGATCTCCTCCGCCTTGGGCGTGGCCTTGGGCTTGCTTGTGGCCTTGGGCTTTTCTGTGGGCTTGGGGGTGCTTTCCGGCGGGTCCCCCAGCTTTATGTATTCCATAAGCATAAAGCCCTTCCTCTTGCCGACCCTTACCCTGTACCAGTCGCCCGACTTGCCCGTGATCGTCACCTTGCGGTTCTGCCGGTATTCCCGGACGATCTTGTAATCCTCTCCCGGGCCGGAGCGCAGGTTTATGCTCTTGGCATAGACATAACCTGCGGTATCATCCATATCCTCCACGGTATACTCAGGCTTGTCCGAAGAATCCGGGGTGTTCGCAGGCACGGGAGACGCGGCAGGGCTTGCGGCGTCCTCGGAGACGTTCCCGTCCACCGTATATGGGTTTTCCGCAGGGGGCGTCGGCAGCGGGGACTGGCTTATTTTGATTTTGACCGGGGCTATGGTAGGCCGTGGAGTCGGCAGGTCAAAGAGAGATTTGCCATCTTCCCGGGAACTTTGCTCCGCTGCAACAAGCACCCCCTCCGTCTCTGTTTTGAAGACGGTATTGGCGGTGGTGGCGGCCTCCACGCAGCCGGTGCCGGTCAACAGCACTGCCATGGAGATGATACCTATTGCAGTAAGCTTGCCTGTCATTTGCCTTTTGTATTGTATGGAATCAGAGAATGAACCTTTGCAGATCCTCGCCCTCGTATTCCCTCGAAACGTGCTCCTTTACGTATTTCTCGTCGACCTCCACCTTTGTGAGCGGGTGATCGCCGCCCGCGTTGAAGGATATGTCGTCCAGCAGGTTTTCAACTATGGTATGCAGCCTGCGCGCGCCTATGTTCTCCTCCCGCTCGTTTGCTGTGAAGGCGTACTTGGCTATGGCGCCCAAGGCGTCGTCGGTAAAGCTGAGCAGTATATTATCAGTCTTCAGCAGCGCTTCGTACTGCTTGGTTATGGCGTGCTGTGGCTGGGTGAGTATGCGCTTATAGTCATCTACAGTCAGCGCCTCAAGCTTTACCCTTATTGGGAAGCGGCCCTGCAGCTCGGGTATCAGGTCTGATACCTTGGATACATGGAATGCGCCCGCGGCTATGAAAAGTATGAAGTCTGTCTTCACCGGGCCGTACTTTGTGGTAACCGTGCTGCCCTCGACTATCGGCAGTATGTCACGCTGCACGCCCTCCCGGGATACGTCTGCGCCGCTGGTATTGCCGCTGGCGGCTATCTTGTCTATCTCGTCGATGAATATTATTCCGTCCTGCTCCGCCCGCTCTATGGCCTCCTGAGTGATCTCGTCCATGTCTATGAGCTTCTCGCTCTCGTCCTGTACGAGGAGCTTCCGGGCCTCGGATACCTTTACCCGGCGGGTTTTCTTCTTGGGCGGCAGTATACCTCCCATCATTTCGTTGAGGTTCACATCTATGCCCATGGCTATCATGGCGTTGGAGCCGTTGTTGGGCATCTCTATCTGTACTTCTACTATCTCGTCCTCAAGCCTGCCTGCGCGAAGATCCCTGGTGACTTCCTCGCGCTTGGTGAGCCGCTCCCGTTTCTCGTCCTCGGTAAGCTCAGGCTCCTTGCTGGTTCCGCCGCCAAGCAGAAATTGAAGCGGGTTTTCCGGCGCATGCCATTTATCCTTATGCATTGGCACCAGTATGTCTATCAGGCGCTGCTCGGCATTGGCCTCTGCAACCGTCCTGACGGCGTTCATCTTCTGCTCCTTGCAGATGCGGATTGCCGCTTCCACAAGGTCGCGTACCATAGAGTCCACATCCCTGCCCACATAGCCCACTTCGGTGAACTTTGTAGCCTCGACCTTCACAAAAGGCGCGTCCACCAGTTTTGCAAGGCGCCGCGCTATCTCGGTTTTGCCCACGCCGGTAGGCCCCATCATTATTATGTTCTTCGGGGTTATCTCGTCCCTGAGTTCCTGGGGCAGCCTGCTTCTTCTGTAGCGGTTGCGGAGTGCGATCGCCACCGCGCGCTTTGCTTCGTCCTGCCCGACGATATATTTATCGAGAGCCTCGACTGTCTCTCTCGGGGTCATTGCTTCGCTCATACTTCCTCCAGTGTTATGTTGCCATTGGTAAATATGCATATCTCCGACGCTATGCGTATGGCCTTTTCCGCGATTTCCTTTGCATCCAGGTCAGTATTCTCCTTGAGGGCCTTGGCGGCCGCAAGGGCATACATGCCGCCTGAGCCTATTGCCGCTATGCCGTCGTCCGGGTCTATGACCTCGCCCGTGCCGGAGATGACCAATAGGTCCTCATCGTTTGCGGCGATGAGCATGGCCTCAAGCTGCCTCAACGCCTTGTCGCTGCGCCACTCCTGCGCCAAGGATACGGCTGCCCTTCTCAGGCTGCCGCTGTACTGGGTAAGCTTTGCCTCAAACCTTTCGCAAAGAGAAAAAGCGTCTGCCACAGAGCCGGCGAAGCCTACCACTACCTTGTCGTTATAGAGCCTGCGCACCTTCTTTGCGGTGCCTTTCATTACTACCTTTTCGCCCAGCGTTACCTGGCCGTCGCCTGCTATGGCGCATTTGCCGTTGCGTTTGACTGCAACTATAGTGGTTCCTTTAAGGGACATATTTATTCTGCCTTTCGGTTGTGTTGATTTGAATATTTTATTTATAATATCACACAAACGCCGATTATGCGGCGCTTGTGGCGTTAGTTTACAGCTTGTTTTCGATTATGTCATCAATTGTCTCAATTGCGCGCTGTGAAATGAGGGTGTATCTTTCCTCCTTCTTCCTCGGGGCGTTCACTATGCCGTCCATTATGCCGAAGTTTATGTTCATGGGCTGAAAGTCTTTACCGCAGTACTCGGAAACATAATGACCCATTGCGCCGAGGGCGGTCTGTCGGGTAAAGTCTATCGGTTCAAGCCCCGTCAGTTCCCGCGCCAGGGCTATGCCCGCAACAAGGCCGCTGCCCGCGCTCTCCACATACCCCTCCACACCCGTCATCTGCCCCGCAAAGAACAGTCCGGGACGGCTCAGCACTTCATAATTGAAGCTAAGCTTGCCGGGAGAATTTATGAATGTGTTGCGGTGCATCACGCCATAGCGCTCGTACTCCGCATGCTCAAGGCCGGGTATGAGCCCGAACACCCGGCGCTGCTCACCGAACTTAAGGTTGGTTTGGAAGCCTACGATATTGTACAGAGTACCGTCGGAGTCGTCCTGACGGAGCTGCACCACGGCAAAGGGCTTTACGCCGGTGCGCTCATCCTTCAGGCCTACCGGCTTGAGGGGGCCGAATGCCAGCGTCATATCCCCCCGCTTTGCCATTATCTCGACGGGCATACAGCCCTCGAATACTCTGGGCGTCTCGAATTCCTTCAGCGGCGCAGTCTCGGCGTTCACCAGCTCATGCACGAAGGTAAAATACTCTTCCCTCGTCATAGGGCAGTTCAGATAGTCGCTGCCGCGCTCGTAGCGGGAAGCCCTGAACACCTTGTCAATATCCAGCGAATCGGCCCGGACTATGGGAGCCGCGGCATCGTAAAAGTGCAGTCCCTCGCCGAAAAAGTCCTCTATCGCCTTATACAGCGCACCGTCGGTAAGCGGCCCGGTAGCAACTATGGCCGGGGCCTTTGGCAGTTCTGTTATTTCCTCACATATAAGATTTATATTTGGGTTTGACTTTATTCTGTCCGTAACGCACCGGGTAAAGGTATCCCTATCAACTGCCAGTGCGCCGCCGGCGGGAACCCGGCAGGAATCCGCACAGCTCATTATCAGCGAATCCAGATGGCGCATTTCTTCCTTCATGAGACCGGCGCCGTTTTGCAGCCTGTCTGAACGGAGCGAATTGGAGCACACCAGTTCTGCGAGTGTATCCGCGTTGTGGGCAGGGGATCTGCGTTTGGGCTTCATTTCATAGAGATCCACCTCTATGCCCCGCTTGGCAAGCTGATATGCCGCCTCGCAGCCCGCAAGGCCAGCGCCTATTACAGAAGCCTTCATTCCTCGCTCCCCTTTTTATCCTGCTTGTTCTGCTTTGTAGTATATCCGCAGCCCTCGGCGATGCAGGCGTCGAATCCGCCTCCGTGGCCCATTTTATGTACCATCATGCCGCCGCACTTTGGGCATTTCTCCTTTACCGGCTTATCCCAGGATACAAAGCTGCACTCCGGGTACTTTTCGCAGCCGTAGAATACCTTGCCCTTCTTTGACTTGCGCTTTATTATTTCGCCGCCGCACAAGGGGCATTTTACGTCAGTCTTTTCGACTATGGCCTTGGTGTTGCGGCAGTTGGGGAAGTTTGGACAGGCGAGAAACTTGCCGAAGCGTCCCATCTTGTATACCATCATGGAGCCGCACTTTTCGCACTGCACATCGGATACCTCGTCGGGTATGACCACCTTTTCTATGCTCTCGGAGGCCTTCTCAAGCGTCTTTTCAAATGGGCCGTAAAATTCCCTTATGACCTCCTTCCATGGTTCCTCTCCGTCCTTTATGAGGTCAAGCTTGCTTTCCATATCGGCGGTAAACTTTATGTCAACTATGTCGCTGAAGTTTTCCTTCATTATCTTTGTGACCACAAAGCCCAGCTCGGTGGGTACAAGCTGCTTCTTTTCCCTGCGTACATAGCCCCGCTCGATTATTGTGGAAATCGTGGGGGCGTAGGTGCTGGGGCGGCCTATACCCTTCTCTTCAAGTAGCTTTACCAGCGACGCCTCGGTATACCTGGCGGGCGGCTGGGAAAACTTCTGCTCCTTCTCCACCTTTTCCGCCCTGAATATATCATTTGCGCTAACCGTGGGTATGGCGGCTTCCTCTTCAGCGCTGTCGTCACGGCCCTCGGTATATATTGCGGTATAGCCGGGGAACAGCACCTTTGTGCCGGTAGTCCGGTAGGTGCAGCCGTTGGCGTCAAAGGAGACGGTGGTCGTCTCAAGCCTTGCTTCTGCCATCTGGCTCGCTATGAAGCGCTCGTATATCAGCTTATAAAGCTTATACTGGCTGGCGTTGAGAGAAGCCTTGGCTTCCTGCGGGGTAAGGCGTATGTCCGCGGGACGTATGGCCTCGTGGGCGTCCTGTGCGCCTTTGCGGCCCTTGTATATGTTGGGTTTCTTTGGAACGTAATCCTTACCGTAGGTATCGGATATGTATTCGAGGGCCGCCTTCTGGGCCTCGTCGGCTATGCGCACGGAATCGGTACGGATATAGGTTATAAGGCCGGTAGTGCCCTTGCCGTGTATTTCGACGCCTTCGTAGAGCTGCTGGGCGATCAGCATGGTGAGCTTGGTAGTAAAGCCCAGCTTGCGCGCGGCTTCCTGCTGCATGCTGCTGGTGGTAAAGGGCGCGGGGGCATGACGGCTCTTTTCTGAGGTCTTTACGTCGCTTACGGTAAACTCATTTCCGCTGCGGGCGATTATATCATTTGCGGTTTTCTCGTCGTGAACGTCCAGCTTTTTGCCGTCCATTCCGTAAAATTTGGCTTCAAGCGGCTTGCGGCTGCCCTGTACCTTGAGCTTGGCGGTGATATTCCAGTATTCCTCCGGAACGAAGTCGTTTATTTCCTGTTCCCTGTCGCAAATGATGCTTACAGCCACCGACTGCACGCGGCCTGCGGAAAGGCCTCTGCGCACCTTTGCCCAGAGTATCGGACTTATCTTGTAGCCCACCAGCCTGTCAAGCACCCGCCTTGCCTGCTGAGCGTCCACAAGGTCCATATTTATGGCTCGTGGTTCCTTGACTGATTTCTTGACTGTATTGGAGGTTATCTCGTTGAACACTATCCTGCATGGAGAATTAGCGTCCATCTTCAGGATATGTGCAAGATGCCAGGATATGGCTTCGCCTTCCATATCAGGGTCGGTTGCGAGATATATCTTTTTCGCGGCCTTGGCCTCCCGGCGGATATTCTCCAGCACCTCTCCCCTTCCTCTCAGGGTTATATACTTAGGCTCGAAATCGTGCTCCACGTCCACACCCAGCTGACTCTTTGGCAGGTCCCTTACGTGGCCGTTGGAAGCCACTACTTTATATTTACTGCCGAGAAATTTCCCTATCGTCTTTGCCTTGGCCGGCGACTCCACGATAACAAGCATTTCTGACATTTTTCTGCTTACCTCCGTTTTTGCCTTTATGGACAGGCTATTTTACTGTTTTTCGCCCATTCCATCAAATCCCGTAAATTCTTCCGGGCGATTGCTTAATTATTCCCGATATTTCCATCTCTGTCAAGGCGGAATTTAATTTGCCCGGTTCAAATTGCGTCATTTCGCACAATTCATCTATTGTTTTCTCTCCCGCTTTAAGCAATCTCACTATCAATGTCTGCTCAAAGCTCAGGCCGCTCTCATCTATTTCCGTCATGCGTATCGCCTTATCTGAGCGCATTCCGTATTCCTCCAGTATGTCGTCCACGCAAAACACCGGCTTGGCCGCACCCTGCTGTATCATCTGGTTCGTGCCCTGGCAGAAGGGGTCGGTTATGCGGCCGGGTATGGCGAACACGTCGCGCCCCTGCTCAAGGGCAAAGTCTGCGGTTATCCTCGTGCCGCTCTTTATGGCGGCCTCGGCCACCACCACGCCCCTTGATATGCCGCTTATTATCCTGTTTCGCTGAGGAAAATGCTTTGAATCCGGCACTGTGCCCGGCAGGAATTCGGATACCACTGCGCCCTTGTCGCATATCTCGTCGTAAAGCTTCCGGTTTTCTTCGGGATATACCACGTCTACGCCGCTGCCCAATACCGCTATTGTAGGTATTTCCGTTTTTGACCTTTCCAGAGCCGCGATGGCCGCCACCTTGTCTATGCCGTATGCCATGCCGGATACTATGCATGCGCCACATTCCGCCAACTGTCCGGATATCATCTCGGCGGCCTTTCTACCGTAGTCCGAGCACCTTCTGGAGCCGATGACGGCTATGGGCAGCCTTATCTTATCCGGCAGGCGGCCTTTTACGAAAAGCGCCGCCGGCGCCGAATGTATCTCCCGCAAAAGCGCCGGGTAGTTCTTATCCTTAAACAGCACGACGGATATGTTCTGGTTATGGAGATACTCGAGGCACCTGTCGATGTAGCCTTCCTCTGCCTTCGCCTTCATGAGCGCGAGCATGCGTCCGTCCGCAGCCGTTTTTGAGGGTATATCTCCCCTTGCCGCCGCAAGGAACACATCGTATGCGCTGCCGTATTCTTCAATTAACTCATTGTGCCGCATGGGCCTCAGCCCTGCGGTGAAGGCCAACCACAGATTGTACCGCCTCATATCCTCCTTCACACATTATTCCCCCCAGTATTTTTTATCCACCGTACGGTACTGTATAGCCTCTGCGATATGCTCGTATGTTATGTCGCCGCCGCCTGAAAGATCCGCTATTGTTCGCGCCACCTTCATTACTCTGTTATATGCTCTGGCGCTGAGGTTCAGCCGCTCGTAGGCCTGCCGCATGAGCCGCTGGCCGTTTTCGTCCGGTACGCAGTATTTTTTCACCAGCCGGGCGGAAAGCTGAGCGTTGCATATTATGCCGTCCTTTTTGTACCTTTCCCTCTGTATGCGCCTTGCTTCGTCCACCCGCTCCCGTATTGCGGCGGAGCTTTCGCCCGGCTTGTTTGAGGTGATGTCCGAATACCCCACCTCAGCCATTTCAACGTGCATATCCAGCCGGTCAAGCAGCGGGCCCGATATCCTGTTGCGGTATTTTGCTATTTCATAGGGCTTGCATCTGCACTCCTGCATACGGGAGCCATAATAGCCGCAGGGGCATGGGTTCATCGCGGCGATAAGCATAAAGTCCGCCGGATATGTTGCCTTGGCGCTGGCCCGGGTTATGGTAACGACGCCATCCTCGAGGGGCTGGCGCAGCGACTCCAGCACGTCCTTGCTGAACTCCGGAAATTCGTCTAAGAAAAGTACTCCGTAATGGGCCAGGCTTATTTCTCCCGGCATTGCCTTCTGCCCGCCGCCCACAAGAGCCGCTGTGGAGGCCGAATGGTGCGGCGACCTGAAGGGCCGCTCCGAGGCTATTCCCTCACCGGCCTCCATAATGCCGGTTATGGACTGTATCTTTGTTATCTCAAGAGCTTCATTGAATGTAAGCTCCGGCAGTATGGAGGGCATGCTCTTTGCGAGCATGGTCTTGCCTGAACCCGGCGTGCCCACCAGCAGCATATTGTGTCCGCCGGCTGCGGCTATTTCGGCCGCCCGCTTTGCCCCGTACTGCCCCTTTATGTCCTCAAAGTCGTTGTGGTAGCTTATGCGCTTTGGGCTCCACTGCTTCTTTTCCCACGGTACGGCACTTCCCTTGGAGTTGATTATATCTACTGCTTCTTTGAGGCTTGCCGCTCCGTATGCGGTAACAGGCGAAATATAGCTCGTCTCCGGGGCGTTGGCACTGGGCACCACGAAGGTATCATAGCCCTGGGCGCTGGCGCTTATCACCATGGGCAGAAGGCCGTGTATACCCCGTATGCTGCCATCCAGGGCCAGCTCGCCCAGATAGATGTAGTCCGGCATCGGCCCTTTCAGCTGCCCCGTTGCGGATATGATACCCAAGGCTATGGGCAGGTCGTATATCGAGCCCTCTTTTTTCATATCTGCCGGGGCAAGGTTTACGGTTATTCTGCCCACCGGGTAATCAAAGCCGCTGTTTTTTATGGCGGAGCGCACCCGCTCCTTAGATTCACGCACGGCAGCGTCCGGCAGTCCCACTATCTCGCAGGCCGGCAGCGATGCCGAAACGTCTACCTCCACCGTAACCATAAAACCCTCAAGACCGGACAGGCCGAAGCTTTTTACCTTTGACAGCATGGCTTTTCCCCCTTGGATAGATTATTTTATCTGAAGCGTCATTTTTTGAATACGAAAAGCTTGGAACCGAAAAAGTTGACCAGCATCACTATGGGCGTAACAATTGCCTTGCTTATGATGTTACTATTGATATTGAGAATCTCATAGCACACCTTCAGCAGCAGCACAGATAGACCCATGGACACCAGGTTTACCGCCACAAAGTATATGAATTCTTTTTTGCTTCTTCCGCTGTCCCTTTTAAACGTCCAGCGGCTGTTGAAGAAATAGCTGTTGAGTATGCCGCAGCTGTAGGATATGCACTGGGCTATGGCGTATTTCATGCCAAGATACGTCAACAGCTGGTAGACCAAAAAGTCCACCAACGTGTTGATTACGCCGACTATATTGTATTTTACAAGCTGGACGATACCGTCCTTTAATTCTTTTTTTCTCTTTTCTCCGCTCATTGTCAATACCCCATAAATGTCCAGCCGGGCAGCCACTCAAGGGCCCTTACGTATCCGATGCTTGCAGGCGCGCCGGATATCACCGGGTAGAACAGCGCGAACAGCAGCACCACAAGGCCCAGATACGCCCACTTCATCCGACGCAGTTTAGGGTGCCGCTCGTCAAATTCACGTATCAGCCATACGGTTATGAATACGATAAACGGAACGCTGGCAAAAAAGTGATAGGCGAAGGTGCAGCGAGTTACCAGCACCCAGGGCAGGTAATTCGCCCCCAAACCGATCAGCAGCACAAATATGCCCTTGTCCGGCTTGGACCTGCCCGCGATCAGCCGCGCGCAGAGTATTCCGGTGCAGGCTGAGCACACCCACCATACCGCCGGGTTGCCAAAGGCGGATATGGTAGAAGTCATCCCCTCCGGAACCCTGTAGCTTATGTAATACCACACCGGCCTAAGGTCAAGGGGCCACTGCCACCATGGGGATTCGTATGGATGGGTAGCGGTAAGACCGCTGTGATAGTTGAACATGAATTTCTGGAAGTCCCATATACCGCTGAGCCCGTAATGATTCTCACAGAGCACATAGGGTATGTAGGACAGCAGATATATCACCACAGGCACCGCGATATAGAATACACAGCACCAAAGCAGCGTCATTAGGGTATTCCGCCAGAAGCCCTGCACCCTGCGGCGCTCCGCCTTGCCGGGGGCGTTTTTGAAGCGCCTGTACTCGGCGTATCTCTGTCCCAGCGAGGTAAATAGTATCACCGCGAGGCCGCCGCCTGCGTATATGCATATCCACTTGCTCGCGGCGCCCAGGCCAAAGAACAGGCCGGCTATGGCAAGGGGCTTCAATGTGGCCTTCAGGCCGTCGTCAAAGAAGTTCATGCAGTAATAGTCGTACATGAAGTAGTACATGAGTATTATGAAAAATACCCCGTATACGTCAATGGTGGCTATGCGGGTCTGGGTAAAGTGCATGAAGTCGAAGGTGAACAGGCCGGCGGAAAGCAGCGCATAGTCGCTGCGGCGGAACAGCTTTTTGCCGAAGGCGTACATTATCGGTACCATGGCTATTCCGAACAGCGTTCCTATTATTCGCCAGCCGAAGGCGTTCATGCCGAATATGGCAATTCCCAGCATGATGAATATCTTGCCGAGGGGCGGGTGGGAGTTCTCGTATGGCGCTATGCCATGCAGGTGTTCGTAGGCCGTGCGGCCGTGGTACAGCTCGTCAAAGTACATTCCGTTCAGATAAGAAGGAGTTGCCGGTATCTCCTCAGGCTCGTCCACAAGAGCCTCCGCCCCTTCGGACGCAGCGGATTTTATTATATTGCCATCGTTGTCGAACAGGGCGATCTCATTTATCCATACCCTGCCCTCCGTTACCTCTATGCCTATCTTATCGGTATAAACCGCGTCATCGCCACTCACGGTTATCCAGCGGAACATATCGTCGTTCTCCTGAACGTATTCTATGCTCTGCCCGTCGCTGAAGGAAAGAGTTGCCCTTCCCTCATATATTCCGCCGAATATCCTTATCTCGCTTATCTCCTGGGGGCTTTCGAGGGTTATGGCCGCCGTATCACCAACGCTGCCTATCCAGTAATTCTCAGGCGCCTGCGTTGTGCCGAGGTTCGTCAGGGCGATTATGGCGTACACCAGCGTCAGGGCAAAGCAGTACAGCCTGTCCCTCACGGTAACGACAGGCGTATCTCCCTGTATTTCATATACGGTTCCTTCCGTCTTTTCCATTCTTTCCTCACAATATGCGGGATATATCTCTCGCCTTACAGTCATGCTCCAATAGGCAGTAATCATGCTTGCAAAGGCCATCAGGTTTATCACAGAGCCTATCAGAGTTATCACATTATACTCAGCGCCCCTGAGCGCTGCGCTTTTCACCACCACAAAGGCGGCAAGGACGTTTAGCAGCAGAGCGCAGGTATATATCACATACGTCTTTATCAGCCGCCTGTCCCCGCTCAGCAGGAAAGCCGCAATGAGCAGCGGCAGCACCGGGAAAATATATCTCTCATGCATATACTGGCCGAAGGTGAATATACCGGAGAGCAGCAGCGCCCCAGACAGAGTGAGGCTGTATTTTTTATCCCGTGACCTTATGTATCCTGCGGCTGCGGCTATGCATGAGAGCGCTATCATAATGCTCCCCCATTTGCCATAGGTCAGGCCCAGCAGCGGTGCGTTCACGTCTGCCCAGTTGCCCCCCAGCAGCGCCGGCATGTTGAAGGCTTCTACGCTTGCATAGGGGTAGGACGTTGCGGTGCCCAGCAGCTTGTCCATGAACCACAGCGGCTGCTGCGCCCCCTTGAACGGCCATGCCAGGGCAAATATGGCTATTACAGCCAACGCTACCGCCGCCAATGTACGAAGGGCATACCTCCAGCCCTTATCGTACACCTTAGCGAAGTATGCCACCGCAAGCAGCGGCCCTATCATGAGAGACTGTGGCTTGGTTATGATAGCCGCTCCGTAAAGAAGGCCCGCAAGCTCCAGTTTGCCGCTATCAAAGAGATATATCACGCCCAGCAGCATTATGGCAGGTATCATGTCCACCTGCCCCCAGGCGCCGGATATGAACGCCATAGCCGGGTTGAACGCCACTATGCAGCACAAAAGCGTCGACTGGCTCCCTGTCAGCTTATTCCTCGCCAGCTTATAGGTCATATACGCAGCGAATATATCTGCCAGTATGCTTGGCATCTTGGTTATCAGCACATATCCCGCGCCGCCGTATTCGAGGCCGAGCGCCCTAGCTATGCTGCCGATAAGCCAGAGTATGTACATATACCCCGGCGGATAGTCCGCGAACATACCGCTGTTATAGAAGTTCGCCAAGCCGTCCCCGGCAAGGTGGTAGCTCCATGCCATAAAGCAGTTTATGTCCGTGCTGTGGCCGTAAAATACCAGCGACAGCAGGCAGCGCATAAGAAACGCCAGCACAAGCAGCATGCAGACATTGACGCCTTCCCCATCGGGCTCGGGCTTTTTGAGTATGCCCTTCCTGTAGCATATGGCGCCAATCACGCCGCTTAGCAGCACGGTAAGGAGCATGGCGCCGCCGTGCAGCTCGTTCACGTTGTGGCTGCCGCTTTCACTGTTTGCGTTTGCATTATTGTAATAATAAAAGTCCTGTGCTTCTCCTGCGGGAGCGCCGTCCAGCTTTGTCACGGAGAAATCCCTGAACCACGCCTCTCCCGAGGACAGGCTGCTGTAACCTCCCAGGCGCATACATACCGTCATGGTGTGCTGGTCCTGCCCGGTTCTGCCCACAAGATCTGTCCGCCGCCAGTCCGCGTCTCCCGTTATGGGCTCTGAAGCCGCCATAGTGCCCGCAACAGAAACGTTCGCGCCGCCTCCGTCTGATACGCCGTGGGCCTTTATATCGCAGCTTATGCGGTAATATGAATCAGGCTCCACGTCTATATCCTGGCAAAGCCTTACGTCGTTTTGGACCGGATTGGTTATATGCAGGCAGGTATTCCCGTCAGCTTCGTCCAGCTCAACGAAAAAATCCCCGTCGCCGGTATACCAGGCGTCAATATACCAGCCCGAGGGCATAGATTCCGCATCCATATATTGAAAGTTGGGATTCTCGATATATACCTGTTCCTCGGCATATGCCCCACACAACGGAAACAGCGCCATGAGAAAAGCAGAAATTATAAGAACAAATCTTCGCATACTACCTCAGCGTGTAATTTATATGTATTATTTTACCACAAATCGCCCGTATCCACACCCATATAAGAAAAAATCACGCCTGAAAGGCATTTTTGATATACTCTACCCCGCATTCCACAAGATCCACCTCCGCCACATCAAAGCGAACCGGGGCATCCCAAAGCCCGTTCTCGGTAAGATAGGCCGAGGCGGCCTTTATTATGTTCCGCTGCTTTGCGTATGTTACAGCCTCCCTGCCAAGGCCTACAGTCCGGCTGCTTCTGGCCTTAACTTCTATAAATACAGTTGTGCCGCCGTCCATGGCGATTATATCCACCTCACAGCCCAGCCGTCTATAGTTGCGTTCCAGCAGTACAAAGCCCTGCCGCACAAGATACTCCGCGGCAATATTCTCTCCGCGCCTTCCCTTGCTTATCCTGCTGGTATCCGGCATAGGCCTATTCTCCCATGAAATTTTTTATGAAGCTGCGCCTGTGTATTGGACAGGGGCCGTATTTTTTAAGCGCCGCTATGTGCTCCGCCGTGCCGTAACCCTTGTTCTTGGCAAATCCGTATTCCGGGTACAGCGCGTCTATTTCTATCATATAGTTGTCCCTCTGCACCTTTGCCACGATAGAAGCGGCGGCGATGAGGTAGCTGAGTGCGTCTCCGTGTATGAGCGGGTGCTGCTCGGCGGATATATCGAGGCCGGATATGGCGTCAAGGAGTACCACATCAGGCTTTTTGTCCAGCTTATCAAAGGCCTCCTTGAAAGCTCGCTTGGTAGCGTTGAGTATGTTTATTTCATCTATCTCCGCAGGCTCTCGCCAGCCCGCAGCCACGGACACCGCACTGTCAATAAGCTGGGGATACAGCTTCTCCCTACGTCCGGGAGAAAGCTTTTTGGAATCGTTGACGTATTTTATCAGCGGCTCGGGAGGCAGCACTATGCAGGCAGCCACCACCGGTCCCGCCAAAGGCCCCCTGCCCACCTCGTCCATGCCGCCGGGTAGTATGCCTTTATTCCAGTATTCACGCTCTATTCTGCAAAGCTCTTTGAGCCTTTCGTCTTCATTTTTCCGGGGCATTTTTCTCCTCCCGCGGGTCGTCCAGAGTCACGCGGGCTATCTTGCCAGCCCTGAATTCGTCCAGCACTATATGTGCCGCCCGTTCAGTATCCAATACGCCGCCGCCCAGCACGAAGCCGCGGCTCTTACATACGCCCTCAAGGAGTTCTTCCGGAGCCATGTCCTTTTCCAGCTTCTTATACCGCGCCACAAGCTCCTCCGGGCATATTCTCATCAGGTCGAAAAGCAGGCTGGCCGCCAGCTCCTCTGTGTCCATTATGTCGTCCTTTATGGAGCCTATATACGCCACATGCCTGGCAAGCTGAGGGTCCTCAAGCTTGGGCCAGAGCAGGCCGGGAGTATCCATCAGTTCAAGATAAGGCGTTATCTTTACCCACTGCTGCCCCTTTGTTACGCCGGGCTTATCCCCCACCTGTGCCCTGTTCGTTCCGGCGATGCGGTTTATGAAGGTGGATTTGCCCACGTTGGGTATGCCCACTATCATGGCGCGGACGGTCTTTTTTACGCCCTTGGCGAGGGATTTTTCCACCTTTTCCTTTGCAGCGTTTTCCATCAGCTCCAGTGCGGCCTTTTTCTTTGCGGAGTTTGTGGCCACGAATTCAATTGACTCTATGCCATTCTTTTTATATTCTGTTATCCATGCCTTAGTAAGCGCGGGAGAAGCCAGATCGCTCTTGTTCAGCAGCACCACACGCTTTTTATCTTTAAAAAGACCGTCAAAGTCAGGGTTGCGGGTAGCCCGTGGCGCTCTTGCGTCAACTATTTCAACTACCACATCTATAAGCTTCAGGCTTTCCGTAAGCTGCCTGCGGGCCTTTGCCATATGACCCGGGTACCATTGTATAAGCATATTTTCCTCCGTGAGGTCAAAATTGATAAAATCAGTATATCAGTAAAGCAATACAAAAACCAGAGCAAAGTAAAAGCCCCCGGCGTAATGGTCGGGGGTCATAGGAAAGTACGGTGATTGCGCTCCCTGCGTTTTTCGGCGGACAGCTTTCGGTTGAGCATCTTGTTCCGGTTTTCGTACTGCTGTAATAGCTTCTGTGTGCGTTCCAGTTCGGCATTACATTCCTCGATGGTCTGCGGCAGTTTTTTCTTTGGCATGGGTAGTCGCTCCTTTCATGATTTTGGGTAATAAAAAATCCACTGGCTTTGCGCATACGGCAAAGCCAGCGGACTGGAATTCAGTTTGACAATTTCGTGTACAAGTTGATATTCTTTAGCTTTTATCTGGGATCATCTGCTTTGTAAAAACTTTGTACTGATCCTACAGCATCTTTATAACTGCTCTGAGTTACAGTAACCTCTAAGTGGTCACCTTTGTTTACAACATCTGCTTCAAAAACAGCTCCGCCGTCATCACCGCCACTAAAACTAAGAATTCCGGTTTCAGAATTATACGTTCCGACTGCATTTTCAGCATAAAGTAACTTGGTAATGCTGTATTCAATGTTATATGTGTTATCATCGGATTTTTGGATTTTCAGGATTTCATCATAGTCGTTACTATAATAACCTTCTTCCGGGGCCTGAAAATCTGTAGAAGAACTCGATGAACTTTCATCATTCGAATTCGGTAATTGGTTTTCGACTTGAGATGATTTGTTTGACAAATCATCATTACTGTTCGCCGCTGCTGAATCCTTTTTATTGGCACATCCCGTCACAAAAGAACACATAGCAATAACAACGAGTCCAATTACAATGCTTGTTCTGATATTATGTTTCATTGTTTAATTCCTCCTAATAATTGATTGAACATCAAGACAGCGACTAAGATTGATTTAAGGCAATTATACCTGAAAGCTGTGAATAAATCTATTGCTTTTCGTGGCGGCAAAAA
>ERZ825525.77-NODE-77-length-133971-cov-12.144957_pt1 | contig 133971 bp, 99 predicted proteins | sample MGYA00519930_ERZ825525 | MGnify/ENA primary metagenome ERZ825525 (study PRJEB31778, sample SAMEA3449203) | human gut metagenome | biome: human gut; feature: human-associated habitat; material: faeces | place: United Kingdom | collected 2010/2012 ... | reverse complement strand
ATTATTTCCACAAAGAGCAGAAGCGTGCCTGGAAGAAGGATGCTTTTGCCATACACAACCTTTACTACAACCGGGAAAGGGATTATTACGTATGCCCGATGGGACAACATATGGAATATACAGGTCAGAGGAAAAGTAAATCCGATTTGGGATATGTGTCCGTACTGAAGCGTTATCAGGCACAGAACTGTGAGGGTTGCCCGCTGAAATCTCAATGCCATAAATCAAAGACCAACCGGATCATAGAAGTTAACTATAACCTTAACAGGTACAAACAAAAAGCACGGGAAAAGCTCATGAGTGAGGAAGGTATTTATCATCGGGGCAGACGATGTATAGAACCGGAAGCTGTCTTTGCACAGATAAAGCATAACTCGGCGTGGAACCGGTTTAGATTAAGAGGGTTGGAGAAGGTAAAAACAGAATTTACCCTGGTTGCTATTGCTCATAATCTAAGGAAACTGGCTAAAAAAGCCGGCTTTCTTTTATTTTTTACTTATTTCTGTAGGATGACTTCTCGAAGAGGGATAATTGAGAAGACCAAAGATGTTTTAAAAATAAAAATGGATAATAAAAGGGCGGCATGACAAAAAAAAGAAGGCATCCTTTTTAGACACCTTCTTTTTCATAATCATAATAAAAAAGAAATGGAAATTATTCATGACCCAGATCGAAAAACATTCAGTATGATAATCAACGGCTATACCGGATATGTTTCCTATCAAATTAGAAACGGAAAGCTCGATATACTCCATACCGTAGTTCCCTTTCAAATCGGAGGACAAGGAGTTGCATCACAACTGGTAAAAGCGGCGTACGACTATGCTATAAACAATCGTCTCAAACCGTCAGCAACTTGCAGTTATGCCATAATTTGGTTACAGAGACACCCAGAATACAGAGATCAATAAAAAAAGGATATACAATTTTGTACACCCTTATTTTTACCAGCTTCATGTTCCGGATTATATTTCCTAAAACCAACACTTCTTCCTCTTTTTATTTTTCTGATTCTCATCGCTACCATTTCCGCCATAACCATAAGCAGAACTATAACTATACTTAGAGCCATACCCGTAACCGTAGCCATAACCATATTTTCTATAACTATAAGAGTGAGCCTGCATATCGACTGCATTAACGATCAAATAAGTTGACGTCAGTCTTTTATCTGCTACATAACTATTCAGTAATGCCAAATATTTTTTCGAAGAATAATTAGCTCTCGTAACATATAAGTTAACATCTGCCAAACGATTCAGCAAAAAAGTATCTGAAACCATTCCGACCGGAGCAGTATCAACAATAATGTAATCATATTTTTCACGCAATATCTCAAACACCTGATCTAAACGAGAATTTGTAAGCAATTCATTCGGATTAGGAGGGATAGGACCGGCGGGTAATAAATCGAGATATTCAGACATGCCGGAAGGAACTATCAATCCGTCTAAATCAGTTTCCTGACCTGAAAGATATGAGGTGATCCCTTTATTCGTCATAATAGAAAAATGTTTTTTCAACTGAGGCCTACGAATATCTAAACCCACCAATATCACTTTTTTGTTTGTCAAAGCAAAACTCAAAGCCAAATTCATCGAAAAGAATGTCTTACCTTCTTGTGTCACGGTAGACGTAACATTTATTACCTTTTTGTCCGGTTCATTCAACATAAATTGCAAACTATTTCGAACCAGCCGAAATAATTCGACAATGGGAGCTGTCGATTTTGCCTTTACGACAAACTGATCGCCAGTATCGTTCTTTGCTATTTCTCCTAAAACAGGGACAGAAGTCAAACGCTCTACATCCATACGATCTTTAAATTTTACATTGAACATATCTTTTAAAAAGATAAATAATGCAGGTATCGAAAGACCAAAAACAAATGCAATCAAAAAAGTCTTAGGTTTATTAGGCTCGACAGGACCTCCCGTCACATCGGGAGTATCGACAATACTGGCAACAGGGACTGTCAACGTCTTATTTAAGGAATTCTCTTCTCTCTTCTCTAATAGGAAAACATATAATTTATCTTTAATAGATTGCTGGCGCATAATTTCCGTTAATTCCCTTTCAACTTCAGGAACCGACGCTACCATATTATTAAGTTGACGATTTTTAGCCTGCAAATCTTTTTTTTCTATATTCAACCCTTTACGAACAGAAATTATACCACTCAAAACACCTTTTCTTAAATCAGATATATCATGGTTTATATCTGCAATCAAAGGATTATCTTCAGAAGAAGAACGTAATAAACGTTCTCGAACGAGCAGCATTTGGTTATATTTATTAATTAATTCGGAGAATCCGGCATCAGTAATACCCAAATAAGGAATAGGCGTATACACATGTTGTTTATTGGAAACAAACTGATCTACATAATCGACCAGATTTAACTGCGTCTCCAATTCGAATAATTTTTTTTCGGTCTCCGATAACTCCGTCGTGAACTTCTCTCCTTCATTCTTCACATCTGTCAACTTATGTGCTTTTCGGAAATTTTCCGCCTGTTTCTCAACATTTCCTAATTCCTTGGATATAGAGACAATACGTTCATCGATAAATCGTTCTGTATTCAATGCTACTCGATTCTTCTCTGCCATACTTAATTCATTATAATAAAATACGACACGATTAAGTACGTCTTTAGCCTTCGCAATATTAAAAGTATTCAATGAAAGAGTCAATATCGTAGATCCCTTGCTCAATGCATCTGCAACAATGGCTTTCGAAAGATAATTCGCCATATTTCTCGGATTCGATACAGTAATTATAATATCTTCTTCAGGAAGTTGTACAGCAAAATTGCGGGTCATAGTGAATGAAATATCCCCGATATTTACCGGCAAAGGGTTAGCTGTCAAAATTAATGACTTGTTTTCTCCATTGTAAGAAACTTTTACATCATAATCTTCACTTGATTTCGGAACGGCATGTATAGTTATCGGAAATACTAAATTCCTCACTGTTGCACTATCAATAGATAATTCTATCGGAGTATCTTTGTAGAGGTCTATCTTACGCATTCCTTTTTTCATTACATAATTTGTATATAACTCCAGATCCATGACAACCTGAAGCATCACGTTTTTGGAACGCATGATCTCAACTTCATTTTCAAGATTGTTTTTAACGGATGCCATTCCCAAACTCTCCATCATCAACATATCGGGAGTAGCACCGCTCTTATCATTTTTCATCAAAACAGAGGCCGTTACCGTATAAACATTATTTTTACGTGCCAAGATGAAAAAAGCAATACCCATCGCCACTATAATACTGGCAACGAACCATTTCCAATGAACCAAATAATTAAAAAGTATTTCTCTAAAATCGACTGCTTTATCTTGCCCTTCTTCTTGTGAGAGAATATCCTTCGAATCCATTCAAAACTGTATTAACGAGTTAATGTAACTATAATATTAGTAATTCCCAATAATGTGGAAAGAATGCTCAAACTTAAGGTCAGCATCGGAGGTACGGTATAAGCAGTCCGGGCCTTCGATTTGTTCGGCTCGACATACAATATATCATTTTGCTGCAAATAAAAATACGGAGAGAATAACAAATTCGGATCATTCAGATTGATGCGAGCTACTTCCTTAGAACCATCACCTTTAAAACGAATCAATAGCACATTATCCCGGCGTCCGGTAAGCTGCAAGTCTCCGGCCATCGCAACAGCCTCTAATACGGAAACTCTCTCATTCGGAACATTATAAATACTCGGAGCTTTCACTTCGCCCAATACGGCAATCTTAAAGTTTTCGACACGGATAGTTACTGTCGGTTCTTTTTTTACATATTGAGGATATATCTTAGACTTTATAAACTCTTCGGCTTCGGTACGGGTCATTCCCCCGACATTCAATTTACCGATAATCGGGAAATCAATTATTCCTTTATTATCGACAAGATAGGTCGAATTATCGGAAACAGAAGAGGAAGTCATCGCATTTTCGGTAGTACCTGAAGAAGATAGCTTATTAAAAATCGATACGGATTCCGGACTATCCGACCCCACAGAGATAGATAACAAATCTCCCGGAACAATACGAGGATCTGCCAACAAAGACTTTTGCTGTAAAACTTCTACAGGAAGGCTTTCGACCTTTTGTAAATAAGTAACACGCTTGGTTTCACTACAAGACATTAAAAATATTGCCAGAACAGCAAATAGAGCTACTTTTCTCATTCCAATACCAATATATATAGGACAGATACAACACCAATTATCAGATCAGATATTAGCAAAACAATCCCTAAGAAATGCTAAACGATCTGCAATTAAAAAAACAAAATAATAATCCCTTTCCGCAAAGATACGAAATAGAGTATTATTAACCAATAATATCCATAAAAAACAGCTTTGGGAAAAATTTCCCAAAGCTGTTTTTTATGGATATTAAGATGTCTGAAAAATAATGAAACATAAATATTATCAAAAATTATATTGCACCATCGCCTGAATGCGATTTGCATGACCGCTACTTTTATCCATACTCATACGACGACCATACAAATATTCTACGCCCAACTGACAATTGGGTGTCACATTCCAAAATACATTTCCAACAGCATATTGTCCATATTTATAACCTTCTGCATCATAATAACCATGTCGGGAATATAAACGTACCTGACTATAAGATGCCGAAGCAAAACATTTGGATGTAAAAGCATATTTCACTCCACCTAAAAAGGCTAAAACCGGTAAAGCCTGTAAACGCCCTTCAGAACACGGATCAGGGACAAGATCTGAATTGTTACTATCTAAATCATCAATATACTGAGAAATACCTTTTCCGTACGTTCCCTGATAATAAAATGTAAAACCCGGAAACAAGGTTGCCAGTCCACTCAATTGAGCACCCCATCCCACCAACGTCCGATTATTTTCCGTAACCATGTTTCGATAACTCAATCCTCGAAATAATCCGGTTGCCCGAATATGGCTCGAAGCTCCCCAATTATATTGTATATAAGCAGGAATATCCGGCATACGCTGCTTGATACTTCGGGAATAAGTTCCATAAGTAATATCCGGATTCGGATTTTCTGCTGCAATGGCTATCTGCCAATGTTTATTTATATTATAGGTATATCTTACTTGAACATTTCTCAAAGTTGTATTGGCATTAGGCCCTTCAAAATCGATTGTCGGAGGGATCGATGCCAAATCAGAAAAAGTACTCCAAGACTGTCCCAATAAAAATCCTCTCATCGATACATATGCCTGACGTAATCTTAACGTATGATGATCTCCCCGAAAATCAGTTTCGATATAAGCGGAAAATTTTCCTAAAGCTTTATTGTTTCCCACCAATTTCAAAAAAATACGTGATGTCGAAGCATCCATTTGATACTGACTCTTCTCGGCAGGATTTGCCGGTGTAGGAATATCATAAGGCACAAAATCTACATTGTCCGAAATTCCTCGAAAATCATACGATGTAGTAAGTCTCACATATCCTCCGATACCTAAAGCCATCTGATGTTTTTGATCTACTAAAAGGAAACGCGGAGCATCCGGATCTTGAAAATGTAAAGATCTTGTCTCCCTGAATATATTGACAATGTCTTTGCAACTCGGTCCGTTTTTCCCCGTAAGTATAATAAAATCATCATTAAATAACGGGGACATCTTTTTTTTCTGTGCATGAACAGGCATAAACAGCCCCAATAAAACTGCAATAAAACAGATTCTAAATATTTTCTCCATAATTGTAATTTTTACCAGACCTTTTTGGACGATCCGATAAAAACAACAATACTAAACACAGAAATGTTTATCTCAATATTAGATATAACATTGCTATTAAATATTATATAAAAACAGTGTGTCTTGTATTTTTATATAGAAGACACACTGTTTTAAAAACCTATTTAAATTTTCTGATAAAGAAATATATCAAGCTACCTTTATATATTCTTCCAGCTTGTTTTCATTCGCTAAATAGCCTGTATCATCTTTACTCCCACTCGATCGTGGCAGGCGGTTTAGAACTAATGTCATAGACAACACGGTTCACTCCTTTTACTTTATTGATAATCTCATTCGATATTTTAGCAAGGAAATCATACGGAAGTTTTGCCCAATCGGCAGTCATTGCATCTGTAGATGTTACGGCTCGTAAAGCGACAGCTCGCTCATAGGTTCGTTCATCTCCCATCACACCAACCGATTGTACCGGAAGCAATACAACTCCTGCTTGCCAAACTTTATCATATAATCCCCACTCACGAAGTCCGCGAATAAAAATATCATCGGCATTTTGCAGTATCGAGACTTTCTCCGGAGTAATATCACCTAATATACGCACAGCCAATCCGGGTCCGGGGAACGGATGCCGTGTGATCAGATGTTCCATCATTCCCAATTCTCTACCAACCCGACGCACTTCATCTTTAAACAATAACCGAAGCGGTTCACACAATTTCAATTTCATTTTTTCAGGAAGTCCGCCAACGTTATGGTGACTCTTTATTACAGTACCTGTTATAGAAAGCGACTCTATACAGTCGGGATAGATCGTCCCTTGAGCCAACCATTTTACATCTTTTATTTTACGGGCTTCTTCATCGAAAACATCGATAAAACCTTTACCGATAATTTTTCTTTTGCGTTCGGGCTCCACTACCCCGGCCAATTCGCTGAAAAATTTGGCATGTGCATTTACACCGATTACATTCAATCCGAGATGCTCGTAGTCTCTCATCACATTCTCAAACTCATTTTTACGAAGCATACCGTGATCTACAAAAATACAGGTAAGATTGTTTCCGATCGCTTTGTTCAGCAAAACCGCAGCGACAGAAGAGTCGACTCCACCGGAAAGAGCAAGAATCACTTTATCATTGCCTAACTGCTCTCTTAATTGCGCTACCGTGGTTTCAATAAAAGACGAGGGAGACCAGTCTTGTTTGCAACCGCAAATATCCACTACGAAATTGCGTAACAGTTGAGTTCCTTCTTCGGTATGATACACTTCAGGATGAAATTGTACACCCCATATATTTTCATTTTCGACTTGATAGGCTGCAATATTTACCTCATCGGTTGAAGCTATGACTTTAAAATTCGAAGGAATCGACGTTATCGTATCGCCATGAGACATCCAAACCTGCGTATTCTTTTTTAGTCCTTTAAATAATTGATTATTTTCGGAAAACGAAGACAAATGAGCTCGTCCGTATTCCCGAGTTCCTGCCGGTTCTACCGTTCCTCCGTTACTATAAGCCATAAACTGAGCGCCATAGCAAATGCCCAAAATGGGATATTTACCCCATATCTGACTCAGATCAAGTTTAAAAGCATCTTTGTCATAAACTGAAAACGGGCTACCGGAAAGGATTACCCCTTTCACCGCCGGGTCATCTTTGGGAAATTTGTTATACGGAAGAATTTCACAGTAGGTATCCAGTTCACGTACACGCCGTCCGATAAGCTGTGTCGTTTGGGAACCGAAATCGAGAATTATAATTTTTTCCTGCATATGATATGGTATGTATATAAGATTATTATATTTTTCGCCCTGCAAATGTAATCATAAGGAGATAAATTCGCAACTGCTATTATTGCAACAAAGATTCTATCCGGGCCTTTGTCCCTACGATCCAAAGCATATCGGATTCTTTTAATACAGTATTGCCAGTCGGAGCCAGAAAAGACCCATCCATACGTTCTATTCCGACGACAAGACACGAATCTTTTTCTCTGATTCCCGATTGGGCAATTGTTTTCCCGACTAAAGGAGAATTTTCCGGAATAACGATACGCTCTAATTCAAAGTGTTCTTCATTCTCCTCTTCGGTTACAGAAGATTCTTCCGGTTCTACCGCCTCAAGAAATTTCTGTATTTGTTCGTCTGTACCGATTACACTCACAACATCTCCGGGGAAAAGACGACTATCCCCTTTCGGAATATTTATCCGTTTTAATCCTCTTTTTATACTTACGATATTTACACCATATTCTTTACAGATATTTGCATCCTCCAAACGTTTTCCAATAAACGCACATTCTCCATTCACTTCCATATGGGCTAAATGCATATTGCGCACCAAATTATTCTTTCTACCCGTCCGACGTAATTCCCTTTCATTCAGATTATCCATAAACTTTCCTTCAAGAGAAACGATTTGTCGTTGCAGCCTTTTCGACATCAGCAACATAACGATAACAAATAAAACTACACCCAACAAAACTCCGGTACGTTGAGAATAAGCAACTGACAAAAAATAAATTACAAATCCCAAACCTATAAAAAACCGGAATATAACCATAAAGAAAAGAGGAACTTGATTCGCCCGTTTATTTTCTTCTAAAGTAAGTAATTTCCGACTATTTATTCGTTTCATAGTCAACGCCCAAAGAAAAGGAAGCATTACCAAGAGCGTAACCCCTACACCGATATACTTTCCCCATACGGAGGGAATCAGTTCTTTCATCAAAGGCAAGAACCAAGTAAGCGAAAGTAAAATAATCCCGACAAGAATAGTCGAATAAAGTGCTATCTTACCCAAATAAACTCCCAGTACCCGCTTCCAGGTGTTCTCAGGTTGTACAGCCGAAGCGTTTGCACTATATCTCTCAAGGATAAAATTCAGTTTTGCGGGCAAATGTTTCTCCACCCAATTTGCAACCGGATCAGAAAGCTTTATAAAATAAGGCGTTGTAAAAGTCGTTATAACCGATACGGCAACGACGATCGGATATAGGAATCCGTCGATCACTTTCAGAGACATTCCCAAAGTTGCAATAATGAAAGCGAACTCTCCGATCTGGGAAAGACTGAATCCTGATTTTATGGCAATTTTCAACGGTTGACCGGAGATCAACATTCCACTTGTTCCGAAAAATATTTGTCCGGCAATTACCACCAATGAAAGAATAATAATAGGAATAGCATACTGCACCAAGGCTTCAGGACTGACAAGCATCCCGACAGAAATAAAAAATACAGCACCAAACAGGTCTTTAACCGGTTGCATTACTTTCTCAATTCGTTCAGCCTCATTCGTACCGGCCAAAATAGAACCCATGACAAAAGCCCCCAAAGCAGAAGAAAAGCCCGCATAAGATGCTAATACGACCATTCCCAGACACAACCCCATAGAAACGACTAACAGCGTTTCGGAATTAAGAAAGCGTCGGGCTTTTTTCAAAAAAGTGGGCAACACAAAAATACCGATCAAAAACCATGTTATAAGAAAAAATGCTAACTTCAATATACTATAAATCAGTTCCGAGCCCTCCAGCTCATTATTTACAGCAATAGAAGAAAGAAGCACCATCATCAAAACGGCAAACATATCTTCTACGATCAACACGCCAAACACAATTGTCGTGAACTGTTGTTTTCGCATATTCAAATCGGTAAATGCCTTGATGATAATCGTCGTAGACGACATCGACAACATTCCCCCTAAAAAAATACTATCCAAATATGTGAAATGCAACAAGCGTCCGGCAGCATATCCCAACAACATCATTCCGACAACTATCACTAATGCCGTTATTACCGCAGAACCTCCGACATTGACCAACTTCCGAAAACTGAATTCTAATCCCAAAGAAAACAGCAAAACGATAATTCCTATTTCCGCCCAAATATCGATATTAGCAACATCGGTTACAGTAGGGAAAAATGAAAAATGCGGTCCTGCCAGAAAACCGGTGACAATATAGCCTAAAACAACCGGTTGCTTCATCCATTTGAAAAGCAACGTTGTTATTCCTGCCAGCATAAGAATCAAAGCTAAATCTGAAATCAACGGATCTAAATGATTCATGTTCTTTAAACTATAAAATTAAATAATTATCATTTTTCAGAGTCTGTTTAAAATTTCCCATTCCGAATAAATTTAAAACAGTTAATCTTCAAACAAAAAAGCAGAAAACTGCTATTCTTTATCTCTCGGTAGGTTTTCTGCTTTTTCGTCATCACAAAATATTTTTTTTAAAATTCACTGGTAAAATGGAACTTTATTTTCGGAAAATCTGTCTGCGCCATTTGCAATACATAATTGGAATCTGCAAGAAATACATCCCGATCTTCCTTATCTTTTGCCATAAACTGATATTTCCGTTTTTTGAAATTCTCCAAAGCCTCGGCATCATCACTCTCTATCCAGCAAGCTTTATAAAGGCTGATAGGTTCCCATTTACATTGCGCTCCATATTCATGTAGCAAACGATATTGAATCACTTCAAACTGCAATTGTCCTACCGTCCCGATAATTTTCCGCCCGTTAAACTGATTGACAAATAACTGAGCAACACCCTCATCCATCAATTGGTCTATTCCTTTATTCAATTGTTTTGTTTTCATCGGGTCAGTATTTTCTATATACTTGAACATTTCAGGAGAGAAACTCGGCAATCCTCTAAAATGCAACTCCTCTCCTGCCGTTAAAGTATCTCCGATTTTAAAGTTACCGGTATCCGGCAACCCGACAATATCCCCGGGATAAGCCTCATCGACCGTAGATTTCCGTTGTGCCATAAAAGCTGTCGGACTGGAGAACTTCATAAATTTACCATTTCTCACATGTTTATAGTTTGCATTCCGTTCAAATTTTCCGGAACAGACTTTCACAAAGGCAATACAACTCCGGTGGTTGGGATCCATATTTGCATGTATCTTAAAAACAAACCCCGAAAAATTAGCCTCTTCAGGGCAAACGACACGTTCTACAGCTTGTACCGGTCTGGGAGATGGCGCTATTTTCACAAAACAATCCAACAGTTCTTTTACTCCGAAATTGTTTAGTGCCGATCCAAAGAATACGGGTGCTATATTGCCTTTTAAATAATCGGAAACATCAAATTCAGGATATACTCCTTCTATCAGTTCCAAATCAGCTCTAAGTTTGGAGGCATCTTCTGAACCGATATATTTTTCCAACTCAGGGTTATTAATGTCTTTAAATTCTACCGATTCGGTGACTACCTGCTTACTCGGTGTGTAAAGATTCAATCCTTCCTCATATATATTATACACTCCTTTAAACCGCTGCCCCATATTGATAGGCCAACTTAACGGACGCACACCTATTTTAAGTTCCGACTCCAACTCGTCAAGCAAATCAAAAGGATCTTGTCCTTCCCTATCCAATTTATTTACAAACACAATTACAGGAGTATTGCGCATGCGACACACTTCCATCAGTTTACGAGTCTGCATCTCAACTCCTTTTGCAGCGTCTACAACAATAATCACACTATCCACAGCTGTCAATGTGCGATAAGTATCTTCTGCAAAGTCTTGATGACCGGGGGTATCCAATATGTTTATTTTATAATCTCCGTAATTAAACCCCATCACCGAGGTCGCAACCGAAATTCCTCTCTGCTTTTCTATCTCCATCCAATCTGAAGTCGCCGTTTTCTTGATTTTATTCGATTTTACAGCACCGGCCACATGAATCGCCCCCCCAAATAACAGCAGTTTCTCGGTCAATGTAGTTTTCCCGGCATCCGGATGACTGATAATAGCAAACGTCCTTCTTTTTTGTATCTCTTCGGTTATCGTAGCCACTTTACAATAATTATTTCATTAATAAATTAATACACTTTACAAGACTGTTTTCCCAATATGGTATGGAAACCGAATATGTCTCTTTTATTTTTTTCTTATTCATCACGCTATAAAAAGGTCGCGTCGCTTTTGCCGGATATTCGCTTCCTTCTATCGGTAGCACTTCGCAAGTCCTAATTCCAGCAATACGGTGTATTGCTTTAGTAAAATCATACCAGCTACACACTCCTTCATTCGAAAAGTTATAGATACCGGGAATAAACGTCTTATTATCGATAATAATCATTATCGCCTTTGCCAAATCTCCTGCATAAGTAGGTGTACCGATTTGGTCAAATACGACACTTAATTTCTCCCGCTCTTTTCCAAGTCGAATCATCGTTTTCACAAAATTATTGCCGTAAGCCGAATATAGCCAAGAGGTCCGCAATACAACGGCATCGGAACAATTATCAAACAATAACCGCTCGCCTTCAAGCTTCGTAACTCCATATACCGAGCATGGCGCTGTTTCGTCACTCTCCGAATACGGTTTATAATGGACTCCGCTATATACATAGTCTGTAGAAATATGAATGACTTTAGCCCGATTCATTGCAGCTGCTTTTGCAAGATTCGCTACAGCCAAAGCATTAATCTTTCGACAAGTATCCTCATTATCCTCTGCTTTATCGACCGCAGTATAAGCTGCACAATTGACAATAACCTCGATACCGTGACCTGCAACATACTTCATTACGGCTTCCAAATCGGTAATATCCAGATCTTGTATATCCGTAAACAGAAAAGTATTTTTTTTATCTTCTTCTGCCAGACAGCGCATTTCATTACCCAACTGGCCGTTAGCACCGGTTACTAAAATTTTTGCCATGCGATGTTTTTTTTTAAAATTTTATAATTCCAGATCTCCGGCTTTTTCTTGTTTATATTTTTCAGACAATAATGCTAAAAAAGTCGATATTTGTTTCATTGCAGCCTGTGTCTGTTCAGAAATCTCCTTTTTCTGTAACCGAAGCATTAAGATTCCATAAAGCGCATTAAAACAAGTCTCTATTTCACCAACCGGTTCGTCTCCTGTTTTTGCCCTCAACTCAACAATATAAGGGAGCGTTTTGAAAAATGTCGCCCCATAAAACGGTTCTTTCGGTGACTTCAATAAAGCCAGATGCAAATCGGTAAGATCGATAATAACATTTTTATTCAACTGAAGATGTCCGCTTTCCACCACACCTTCACGTCTCATCATATCGATAAGGCTCTCATACCACTCCCGAATTTCTTTCTTTTTATCATCCGGAACATTATATTTCGAGACAATCTGTTCATCGATAGTATCGATATCCAGTTTATATGCCCGGATAATATCTTCGATCTGCCACATATAGAGCAAATACTCAGCGATATTTTCTTTCCTTTTTTGGCTGGCTATAATCATATTTCAAAATTTATCCGGAGAACAAATAAACAATTTATTTTTAACAATTTCCGAATATACATTCAAAAATCGCATAAAACTCTTTATCATTCACCCCTAAGTGACGACAAGCTAAACGGGCAGCATTGATATCGCCCAAAAATTCTTCATCAAATAATGTTACAGGTACTCGTCCATAACGGGTTTCCAACTCGATATTATCGTCTGTTCTTACAATAGGATGTGGTAAATAGGGAACGGCTGTTATATCCTCTCTGACCGTATCTGCCAAATCCTGAAGTAAAGGAATATTCTGATTATATATAAATTTCCCGTCCCGCTCGATCGAAGCGACCATGCCCTTCCAGAAATCGACATAAGATTCGAAAGTCGAATGCGTTTTCGTCGGATGCCACAACAAATCGGACATGATCAATATATGCGGTTTATATTGCTGGTGAGCCAATGGCTTCTCTTCAAGAAAAGCATCTCCCTCCAATAATGAAATCCGCGCATCATAGCTCAGAGAAATTTGTTTCTCCTGACCCGGAATCTCATTCAACGCAACGTAATCGCAACGCATGTTTTGCTTACGCAAGGCTTTCAGAACCATACTCATAATTCTGTTCGGATGCCGAGGATTACAAAAAACCAAACGTATCTTATCTTTTGCCATTCTCAACACAAGTTCCGGAACAGAAAGGATCAATAACCCGGATTCCTTTGCACGAATAAGTTCCGGATGATCAGAAACCGACTGCAACGGAGAAACGACAAAGTCGATCTTTTCCTTAAAAGGATCGTTTATCGGCTGTAAGTCTGCCAACAGAATATCTTTCTCCCTCAAAATATCAGCTTCAGCTCCCATAATATCCGCTCCGGAACAACTGACACTATATCCTTTTTCACGTAAAGCGACAGCTAAACGGAACATATATGTGTCTCCAAGGGATATAATATGAACTTTTTTCATGTACTCCTCTCTACTTATAAATTATTTTATCCTAAAGAAATATACAGACAGATTGAAACAATTGTTCGACAATCTTTAAGATTTATGGATATTTCTCAGAATGATCCCCAAAAATTGAGTGCAAATTTAATACAATAGAACGAAGCTACACAGAATTGAAGCAATTTTTTTTCTATATCCAAACTATCTTCGACAGCTGCCGATAATTATAAAAATTAAGCATGATAATTCCAAATCAAACCTTTTCGTTCCGGATATTTATGAGATAAATAAACCTCTTTTAATTCAGAGAAAATAAGCGTATCAGCATTAGCGACCCATCTTCGAAACAGGGTATTGGGTTTGTAAATCGCAACAGACTGCAACAATGCACTCAAATCGAAATTATCAGATACGATACCCGCTCCTGCACGCAAAGCGTCAAAAGCATTGCATTCCTGTTCTATATGTGCAGGTACCATTAACACAGGTTTCTGCAAATAAAGTGCTTCGCATACCGATTCAAATCCGGCTGTGGTAGAATAAGCTTTGCAACCTGCCATTTGTTTCAGAAAAGACTTGTCATTAATTCGAAACAGAGAAAATGTAGAAGATATGTCCAGCCTTTCGGCTGCATCTTTTTTATCCCAGAAAAAATGCAATGTCTCTTCAGGATTATGTTCATGCCATTTGCTTATTTCGGAAAGATAGCCGCTATTCAACATATAACCCAATATATAATCGCCTTTAACAGGCTCTAAACGGGTGACTTCGGAACGTAACAACGGAGGGACGACAACAATGTGACGAGAAATATCATCTCCCATGGGATAAAAAGACAAAGCCAACCTTCGATCAGCTCCCATACTAGTAAGCCGAGTGAAAAATTTCAAAAAGAAAAGTTCGACAGGAGACTTTTTCGGGAAACGGAATTTTCGATGTAGAAACATATATTGGTGTCCGATACAAACCATTGGAATCGAAAGAGGCATAAATAAATAAGTCAATCCGGTCAACAACTCATAAAAATTAAGCACGATGTCCGGCTCATATAGTTTTATCTGTTTCCGAATAAAATTCATATTCGAAATAAAAACAGGTAACTTCAACAAATTATAAAATACGCTTTTCCATAGCCCGGGACGCTTATTTTGCGCTGCCGGCAAAAAATTAGGACTCTCGAATTGAATAACCGGTGCTGTTGCCTGATTTAGGAAATAATCGGGTAACTGTCTTGCAGAGCTTTTCCCGACCAAAAAAGCCGCAATTTCATCTCCCCTCATCCGTATTCGCTCCTGCATTACCAGCGCCTGAGTAAAATGCCCTCGACCTTCACCTTGTACAACAAACAGATACTTCATATATTTTTAGACTATAACCCATAAAACAAAAACAAATAACGAACAATTTATCAAGCGGTTTTTTCGGACACTTCATTTTCAAATAAACACTCTTCATAATGATATATCTCCCACGTACCATCTACATGCTCGATCAAAGCGCTAAGAGACTCTACCCAGTCACCAGAATTGAGATAATGAATATTTCCATACCATGTATTTGCCGGCTGATGAATATGTCCGCAAATAATTCCGTCGAAATGACGGGCTGCTGCAAGTGCTGTCAGTTCCTTCTCGAAATCTGAAATATAAGATACGGCAGATTTTACCTTGTGTTTGACAGACTGTGAAAAAGAGTAATAAGGTTTTCCCTGTTTCCGTCGATAATTATTCAATATCCTATTTATCCACAAGAGAGCTGAATAGCCATAATCTCCAAGTTTAGCCAGCCAGACCAAATGTGTACTGATATTATCGAAAACATCTCCATGCGTTACGTAATAACGTTTTCCGTGAGATATATGTACATAATCCTTTACCAATGAAACGGATGGAAGCGACAAAGGCAGTATCTTATCTAAAAAGTCATCATGATTTCCACGAACATAAATAACTTTCGTTCCGTGTTTTTCCATCATTTTCATAATAACTTTTATAAGTTCCGTATAAGAACGTTTCCAGCGTCCGAAGGGATTTCGCTGCAACTTCCACCCATCCAGAATATCTCCATTCAAAATAAGCTTATCACAATCGATATTTTTCAGGAAAGAAGTCAACTCTTTCACTTTTGAATGCTCTGACCCGATATGTACATCCGACAGAATCACCGTAGAGACTTTTGTTCTTGTCATAGAATAATTTTAATTTTCGTTTAACAAAAGAACAACAGTTATATTTCCTGCATATTACAAGAATGTTTGTTTTCTGTTTCAGAAGATTACACCTTGCTTTCAAATCATAAATTATGTAAAACCACACTATTTTATTCAATAAATAATATCGGGAACAATCTTACTTCTTTTAATTTTGTTATTAATATATCATACATTTATAAAATCAGATATATTATGGAATACAGACAACTGCAACATTCAGAGCTTACTTTATCGGCTATCGCTTTCGGCGCATGGGCTGCAGGGGGTTGGATGTGGGGACAAACAGACCGGCATGAAGCAATCAAGGCCATGCGTGCGGCATACGCTGAAGGTATGACCTCCTTTGATACCGCCCCGATATACGGACAAGGAGAAAGTGAAGAGATTGTCGGAGAAGCATTACAAGATATTCCCCGCGACAAAGTGCAAATACTGACAAAATTCGGGTTACGTTGGGACTTGAATAAAGGAAATTTCTATGTCCACAGCCAAAATAATCAGGGGAAAGATATCGATATCTATAAATATGCCAGAAAAGAGAGTATTATACAGGAATGTGAAAATAGCCTGAAACGATTAAAAACCGACTATATAGATCTCTATCAAATACATTGGGCCGATATAACGACCCCTATATCGGAAACATTCGAAGCAGTAGCCCGCCTTATCGAACAAGGGAAAATCCGATATGCCGGAGTATGCAACTACACACCTGAACAGATTGAGGAAGCTGATAAGGCAGTAAATATAATATCTGACCAAATTCCTTTCAGCATGGTAAATCGAGGAAGTGAAGACAAAATCATTCCATTCTGCATCCGAAATGAAAAATCGGTAATTGCTTATAGTCCTATGGAACGAGGATTATTGACAGGAAAAATGACACCGGGACAAAACTTTAAAAAAGGAGACCACCGAAAAACCAATCCGTATTTCACAGATGACAGTATTATCAGAACCAACGCTTTTTTAGCGAAAATAAAACCGATTGCCGATGAAAAAGGCATTACCCTTTCTCAACTTGTACTACGCTGGACAATCGATCACCCGGGCATTACCATTGCTTTAGCCGGAGCTCGTAACAAAGAACAGGCAATCTCCAATGCCCGAGCCGCCGACGTGCATTTATCAAATGACGAAATTTTATTCATAAATAAACAATTAGAATTTCTTTAAAAACACTTCACGATGAAAAATCTATTATTATCTATCACGGTTTGCGGAATCATAGCTTGCGGATGCGCTCAAGCTAAAGAACTAAAAACAATACAACTGAATGACCCGGACACGCAACGAGGAGATGCCGTAATGACAGCACTAAAAAACAGAAAATCTACCCGGGAGTTCTCTACAAAAGAGCTAAGTCTTAAAGATCTTTCAGATCTTTGCTGGGCGGCAAACGGTATCAACCGCCCTGAATCGGGGAAAAGAACGGCTCCATCGGCAATGAACAAACAAGATATAAAAGTATATGTTTGTACAGCAGACGGAAGCTACTTATATAATCCCCAAAAGAATACACTCGAACCCGTCAGCTCCGGAGATGTAAGACCTTTAAAAGCACCGGTATGTCTCATTTTAGTATCTGATACAAGCAGCGACTGGGGAGCAATGGATGCCGGAATAGTATCTCAAAATATATCGCTATTTTGCGCAGGAACAGGTATGGCAACCGTTCCACGCGGAAGTATGGATAAAGCAGCATTAAAAAAGGCATTGAAACTTACGGGAGATCAGACTCCTTTTTTAAATCATCCGGTAGGTTATTTTAAATAAATAATCATTTCATAAAAATCGGTGTAGTTCAGAATGTCGTATATCAAAATAAACTGCACCGATTTTTATATTTAAGCATTATATTTCTCTAATCATTAAATTAAAAAAGTCTCATCTGCCTCACAAATTTCAGCAACAACTTCGTATTAAGCCGTTTTTTAATTGCCATTTAAATAGACTTAAGTAACCGATAAAGTCTTCCCTTTTATTTTTGCGCCATAACTTAAGAGTCTGTTTAAATTTTACTCGGATTAGTTTTGAGAGAAATCTACATGAACATACAGTTTCCCTCTCGAGAGGGAAACTGTTCCAATACCGCCACATCGTTATAAACCCGAAGAAGATACAAAAGTGACTTAATAATATTCTCCAATAAAAAACTCTCACGAACTTAAATAAATTAAAAAGTGTAAAAATCATCACAAGAGCGGTTTTTACACTTTTTTTAGTTGATTTTTTTTCACACAATTTCCATATCAATTCTTATTTTTTTTGATTATATTTGCTAAATAGTTGTATAATAAGTACCCGATATTCACTATTCAAGCATAGATATACATAAATTATATAATAAAATCTGCCATGAAAGGAATCGTACTGCTTATTACGGTAGGATTTGCAACATCTCTATTCGCTCAAACTCCTATCATCAAACTCAGCCATAACAAATGCCGATGGGGTGACAGGCTTTTAAAATGGCAAGTAGAATATAAAGATCCGGGAAATTCAGGTGAAAATATTCTCTGGGATTACAGTAGTCTAAAAATAGTGGACGACAATTACAAAATCAGATACCGGGAAAATGAAACCGATACAGCCGGTTATGTAGAGAACGCCCATAATACCTCTTATTATTACAGGATTACACGCGATTCCCTGTTTCTCGACAAATATGTAAACGGTACGACCCGCATGATTTACACTTTATCGGAATTGAAATTGACCTATCCGTTTAATTATAAAGACAGTATCAATTCTCCACTCGCAGCAAAAGGTAATTATTGCGGAAAGTTACCATTGCATATCTCGGGAAATTCAGAAACGACAGCTGATGCTTTCGGAAAACTAATAACTCCGGAAGGAGATACATTATCTGTTTTACGGTTACATAATAAAACGATTTTACAACAAACCGATACCAACAAATATTCTATACAAAAACAAACTTATACATGGTTTGCCAGAGGGTATCGGTATCCTGTATTCGAAACAATACAAACTCAAATCATACACCCTTCCCGCAAAAACATATATTACTCATCTTTCTATTTTCCTCCGGAAGAAAATGCAAATATGAATCCAGACCCGATAAATGAAAAAGAATTACAAGAAATGGCCTTTGAAAAAGCACTGGCAGATAGCATAGCGGCATCAAAAGAAAAAGATCCCGAATATAACGAATGGGTCGAAAATATCAGACTTTATCCTCAACCGGTCAAAGATTTCTTAAAAATCGAATATCATTTAAAAAAAGAAACTCCGGTTCAGGTATATTTATATGATTCAGGATTCAGACTAATAAAAATAATATCACAAGAAACATTACCCACCGGAAATCATACAAGACAAATCGATATGCAAAAATATCAACCCGGAGAATATCATATACATTTAATTTTCGGGAATTATATAGAAAAACGGACTGTTTTAAAAAGTCTCTAAAAACATATAACCTCTGTTTTATTTTAAAGTATCATGCCATGAAACGATGTATTTTAGGTGTCATTACATTTTTTCTATCCGTACAATACGGAATATCGATCGATATAGCATCCTATACATTCAATAATTACGGAGAAATTTGTCAAGGGGTATATACCATCAACGAAGATCCTTTCGACAATATCACCGAAATAGCCGTTACGGCCAACCGGCGAATGGGTATCAAAATCGACATGTGCGGTTCTACCGATTATGCCATTACACGAATAGAGATCCGAAAAGGAGATGAAGTGATTGCGACAAGTGAAATGAGCCGCACCTGTTACGCTCCGGAGATAACCGGCATCTTAGAAGCATATTACCCGTACAAAATACGGTTATATATAGATACGCAGATTGCTCCTTATCCGATAACGGCAGCAGTGCGAGCCGAAAGTTTTCGTCCGCAAGACGGAATAAACGGATATGAACAACCGGTTTATATCGAAGAGATAAAAGAGGGACTCTTCTCCTCGAAACAATACAATACCTATAATTATACCAGTACATTTCCCGGAACGAACCCTGATTGCGGAGATATTGTTTATAAAATAAATATCTCAGGCAATATTCCTATGAAAATACATCTCGAAACAGACTTTATAACCGAATCTTCTACAAGTAAAAATACATGTATCCGGGCGTACTCCGAAAATAACATTGAAAATCCGATATTTACAGAAACAAATATTTTCGACCAAGTCTTACCCCCCGGAACTTACTACATCGTTACAGAAAGTAATGAACCGGACATTTATGACGGGTTCATAAACATTTACTTTTACGGGTATTATACTCAAAACACTCCACCTACGTATAACCCGATATACATAAGTCGCTATGACAACAAAACTATTTTATTCGATGCTTGTAACAGTGATTACAATAATAACGGACTGAAAGATGCCAAATTCAAAATCAATATAGACAGAGGTGAAGGAGTCCCTGTTTCTATAAAGACCAGCCAAGCTGTAAACATGTATATGTATAATGACACATTGAGACAATTATTTGTAAAAAAAACCAATAACCTCAAAGTTATTCTAAAAGAAGGAGATTACTATTTGATTCTGGAAAAAGACATTACCAACAAGGGAACGGTTAAGGTAGATTTCGGGTTCTCCTATCCTGACGATTACCTGTTAATTACAGAAATTTTTCACAGCATACCGTCTTCAATTGCGGCAAATAATCAAGGACAGTTTATCGAATTCTATAATCCGACGGAAAGACCGATCGAAATGAAAGACTGGAAAGTAAAGTCTGAATTCTTAAACGAAGAATTTCAGTTCCCCGATACCTTGATCATTCCCCCCAAAGGGATGCTCCTCAGTGTATACAGACAGGATAATCAGTTTCAGATAACAGATATATTTCCACAATTGAAAGAAAACGAAAAGCGTATAGTCATATACCGAAATACGTTCTTAATGACCGATAAAGTTCCGGATATCAAATTGTATGACTGGAAAGACAAGTGTGTCGACCAGATAGATATGAAGAAAGACTCCGTTTTATTCTCTCTCAACACCTCTTCCGATATCAATTCATGCCGATCTGTACAACGCTGCAACAGTTTAGTAAAAAACGGATCCAGCAAATTTTTTGCCTCATTTTTCAAAAACGGACAAGTATCGCCTCTGTCTCTTTATTTCGATCTCAATCCGTCCGATGAGAATATACCGTCGATGGACGAGAGTCCCGAGATAAATCTTCCGATAAATTACACCGGAAAAAATGCGATAACTTCCGTTATAATGACAAAAGAGAGCAAAGATCTTGAATCTATACACATTACAAGCGATAATTCCTTGACCAATATACAATATTTCGACGGGCTCGGAAGGATCATTCAAAACATAGAAAAGAACATATCCCCTTCGGGAGCGGATTTAATCTCCACCATAGAATACGACAATATGGGAAATGCGATCAAAGAATGGGTAAAAACACCTGTCCCCTCCAATAACGGGGCTTACTTTCAGGGATTTGTTTCTGTTGCTCAATCATTCCACAATGAAGAAGAACCATATACGGAAAAAATTTATGACGATACTCCATTAGGCCATTGCCATTTGATAAAGTATCCCAAAGATTTAGGCAGATACAGTGAAGATTATACCTTAAACGGGCTATGGCTTCCTGATGAAACAGTCAATAAATACGAAATAACAAATAACGGAATTAAAAAGAGCGGGACTTATGATGCCAATCTTTTATTGAATAAAAACGTTTTCGATAATCTGACAGAAACTTACAATTTCACGGATAAAACGGGAAGAACCGTACTTATCCGATACCCGGATATCTTTCAGGGAAATTATGACACCTATTTCATATATGATCAGTACGGAAATCTAAGATATGTACTTCCTCCTCTTGCTGTCGAAAAAATGACCGGTACGGAATATACCCTTTCTACCGGAAACCCTCTCGATCTATATGCCTATATTTACGAATATGACCACCGAAACCGGATGATCAAGAAAAAACTGCCCGGTGCCGAACCTATATACATTATTTATGACAAAGCCGACCGCCCCATATTGACTCAAGACGGTAACCAGCGCGAACGGAACGAATGGAGCTTCGTCAAATACGACAATTTATCACGTCCTCTCTTAACGGGAACTTTAACCGACAACCGGAGTGTAGCCGAACTGCGAACTGTGTATGCTGACATGTTAGTATCGGAAATATTTACAGGAAATTCCGGAGAATACGGAGGATACAGCAACGAGTGTCCGATGGGCGACCTGAACATTCTGACGATAAACTATTACGATAATTACAATTTTCTCAAGCTGACAGACTCACATAGCAACCGATTGGCTTACGATTCGCAAACTACCGGAGATAAAATCCACACCGACAGTCAAGGGTTGCTTACAGGCAGCATTGTCGCCTCTTTCGACAAATCTGTTCCCAATAAAGTCACCGTACATTATTATGACCGGAAAGGTCGTGAAATACAGACCCGGTCTAATAATCACTTAACCGGTTACGATATTACAAACACAGAATATTCTTTTACCGGAAAACCCGTAAGAATAGAAAAATCACATTCTTCCTCTATTTTAAATAACCCGGTAAAAGAGGTTTATACCTATACGTATGACAATGCAGAACGACCGACCGGAATAAAACTGCAAATCGATAATCTTGCCGAAAAGCAGATAAACCGAATAACTTATGACGAACTGGGACAAGTAAAAAACAAAGAACTGACAGACAATGTCAGCATAAATTACCATTATGATATCATAAACCGAATAGATACATTAAACGCAGCACCCTATTTTTCAGAAAAAATAGGATACCGATACAAAAACATATCTTCCATAGCATGGACTTCTGCATCCCGCCCCGAAAAACAAAGTTACGGTTTTTCCTATAACAATAGAGGCTGGCTGACATCAGCCGGTTTTACTCCAGACTCTTTGAATTTCTACTCGACATCTTATACACATGACAGAAACGGCAATATTACGCATCTCGAACGAAAAGGCATAATCGGGAAAGAGTTATTCACGTATGATGACGGATCACAGGCTTGGGTAGATAAATACGGGTATATAAACCACCTGACTTTTACCCATAACGGGAATCAACTCAAATCGGTACAACAACCCGACAGCATATACGATATAAATATCGGAAATATGGTAGAGGAAGAAACGGAATTCTTTTATGACAACAATGGCAATCTGGTACAGGACAAAAACCGGAGTATAGATAACATCGATTATAATATTCTCAATTTGCCGAATAATATCTCTTTCAAAGAGAAAGGTCTGAACATCGGTTTCTCGTATGATGCCGTCGGTCGGAAATTAAAGGCCCGTTACGGAACTTCGGCTCACAACCTTTTTGTTCCTGTAGGAAATACGATGCCCGTTTCAGAAAACGATATGCAATATACCGACAGTACCGACTATTGCGGAAATTATCTATATGAGAACGGAGCATTAAGCAAAATATATATACCCGACGGTTATATAAAAGTCGGTAAAGGAAACGGTAGCGAGCCTGAATATACTTTTTACCAGTATATTCACGACCATCAGGGGAATATACGTGCCGTGCTGAACGGCAACCGGCTATGTTATAACTACGATTACTATCCCGAAGGAGCCATGCACGGGGATATCGACGGACTTGAACCGCAAACCGATGACCGTAAACGGTATAACGGGAAAGAGCACGAAACCATGCACGGATTAGGTTGGTACGATTATTCTGCACGTTGGTATGATCCCCGCCTGACTGTCCGATTTACCACTCCCGATCCCAAAACCGAAGAATTTTATGATCTAAGCCCTTATATTTATTGTGGCGGAGATCCGGTAAATTATATTGATCCGGACGGGATGAAACTAGAATTCAGACAGACAAATCCAAATCAGCATTACGGTGTAATGATGGTACTGACCGGTTATTATATGCACGACATCTCTTTAAGAAATGTATATAAACATGCTATAGGCATCAATATGCCGATCATGATAGTTGATAATATGAAAGATTTTCAAGAAGGATTGGCACAATTGAAAGAAATGAAAACATCGGTAAATGCTTTTTCCATTACGCAACACGGAAGTCCTGGGAAAACCAGTATCGGTGAAGAAGAAATCAATGAAAATACCAATTTCTCTTCTTTAAGAGAAGGATTACAAGGAAAAAATGTCTTTATCAATGCCTGCGATGTAACTAAAGATGAAAATGCAAATGGTCTAGAGATGTTACAAAATATATCTGACCACACACAAGCCAAATCGGTAGTAACTTCGGATCAAAAGCTAACAACAGACTATAACTACGATAAAGGCCTCTTTAGTCAAAAAAAAACGAGCCAAATTAACGATATAGCGACCAGCTTTAAAATCATTATACGAGGTGAAGAAATAAAAAATATATATCATTTCCGTATCGATAAAAACGGAACTTTTTTTTGGAACTATAATAAACCCACAAAACAATGAAAACCCGAAACACCATTATCGCACTGACAGTCTTAGCTTTATCTGCATGCTCAGGATACAATCAAGATACTTATAGAGTATATAAAACCTTCGATGAGTATGCCATGAAAGAGATCCCTTTCAAAATAACCGAAAAGAAATCGCTACCCTATGCTATGGTGAAAAGAAATGACGACACCATACGGGTACTTTTGTGCTTCGCCGATACAACCCAAAATCAATCCATTGTATATATAAACAAAGGGGAATATTGGTATAACCTAAAAAAATACCAAACCGACCCGATTCTATACTATTTTACCCTATGTGATACTGTCCCAACATATACCGAAAGATATATACAAAACGACACGATTTGGGAATACGAGTATAATATCAGAAACTCAATACTTGAATCAAGATCTTTAACCAGACATACACGTAATAATGAAGTTCGTATTTCTGGTATCAAGACTTTTAGGATTTCCGAATCAAACCGGCTGGATAGTATAAAAAATTTCATATCCCTCTATTCAGAAAAATATCCCTATTATACTTCAAAAAAAATTCAACCCATACATTATTCGTATTATAACAAAATATTACGAAATGACACCCTTTATATCTATGAAAAACCTGCCGGAACAAATTACAGATTAGGAGAATTATTCTCTGTATATAAAATGAGTAATTTAGGTATAATAGATATGTATAGAGGAGGAAGTATCATATACGAAGCAAAAGTACCTAAAGCGGAATAAAATAAAAACAGATAAAACATTATGAAAAACTTTTTTACCTTCTATTGGGATTACAGCTCCTGCTTACCGAATGTAACAGTTCTCAAAAACACGATATGGAAAAAGCATATTGTAATAGCAATCTGGATTCTATCAAGGTTGTATATTTTAAATATAGATTTTTTATTTACAGCAAACAGGCGGCAAAATGTTCTTGGCAAACAGTAATGAATATACCGAACGCCAAATGTCAGTACACCAGAAGCTTCGTAAAAGATACAATGATTAGGGATTGCGATCAATTAAAAGAAATAGAATCTGAACTGACAAGACTACATCCGCAAAAAGGTTTACCGGATTCATTGGATTATTTAGATGCCCGTATGGCAATTCTGGTCTATAAAAAAAACGGAATACGAGACTCTATTACGGTTAATGACCTTGCCTTAAACACAATTTATAAAAACGGTATCATACAAAATAAAAACAACAGACTCGTATATCTGATACGTAAATATACAGGATACTATTCTTGGTTTCCCAAAGATGAACTGCAACATGCGGCAGAACTTAAGGATACCACATTTACTCGGGACTCCATAGAAATCACCTTAGAAAACAATCCGCTGACGGAAGAGTTATGAAAACGAGGAAGAACTGAATTTAGGCCGGATTAATAATTTCTAATATCTATATTGTATTTGATTGATCAAATCAACTCAAAATAATATGAAAGCATTTATTCTTATCCTCTTTACATGTCTCGCTTTATCCGCAAAAGCGACGGACATCCCATTGGACAGCATCTACAATGCGGTATTCGCTTTCCAAATGAAGCATGAAATAATCGATAGCACAAACTATGAAAGTCTAAGAAATTACTTCTTTGATTATGTAGCTGATAAACTTTTAAAACAATCCGATATCGGCATCTGTCCAATCTATTTTTACTCCAGCATAGAATATATAAACTTCGTCATCATCGAAAAAAAATCTTTTCAATTAGTTAATATGCATGATCCCTTAGAAAAAAACGTGGAAATATTCTTGGGATATTTCAAAAGAAACAACATTCCGGACAAGCAAATCTTAAAATACCTTTCTTATTTAGCTTGGATCGCTAAAAGAAACGATATAACAGAAAGATTTGAATTTATCCACACAAGCCCTATAAATACATGGGAAATCTCAAGAGAACCCGAACAATTTTTCGATACATCCCAACCTAAAATCAAACGGTTCTCCCCCAAAAGTAACTTGTCCTATTTTATCTATTCCTCTTTCGGAATTACCAATCTCGGTATTATCGAAAAGAAAAAGATCTCTCTATTGAATATGCGCAACGCACTCTTTGAAAACCTCGATTCTTTAGTCGACTGTTTGAAAAGAAATAATTCCGAACGAGACGAAATCTTTAAATATACAAGACTCTTAAATAAAATCTATTCGGAAAATTGTGCAAATCTTGAACTGCTATTTAAAAGTCCGGTATCAAGATATGACACCATAATGCTAAAAATTAACGGGAAAAGGAGGTGATAAGGTAGGTCTTTCACAAAATGATTCATAAACGAATACTACTCTGCTTTCATATAAAATCATTGGATATAATAAAACCCAAAAACTACAATTACAAAATTGTAATTACCTAAGTAATAACGACATGAAACACATCACAACACTATTTATCGGATTTCTAATAAGTATCAATATCCATGCTCAGACAGAACCTCTATTTCCTGAAATGATGGGGGCTAAAACAATAGATTTCCCGACACCCAATGCAGCCTCATTAGGGAAATACGGGCAAATACCTGTAAGTTACTATAACGGATTGGTCAACATATCTATACCTATATATACAATCAAGTTACAAGATATCGAAGTCCCGATCGTTTTACAATATCATTCCGGAGGGAATAAAACCGATGAACACCCCGGCTGGGTAGGTTTGGGCTGGAATTTACAAGCCGGAGGCAGTATAACCAGAATTGTAAAAGGGAAAAAAGATGAAACTCTTGAACGAGATCTTGTTCTTCATTACAAAACTATTTATGAAGGAAAACAATTTGGATTTTTTTACAAACACAATTTTTTAAACGCAGCCACAAACCAGATTGATAAAGATTATCTGATAAACATACTTGATAATCTCGTAATAAAACATTATGATACAGAACCGGACGAATTTATTTTTAACTTTTCCGGTATAAGCGGAAGTTTCTTTTTCACCGGCGATTCTCAAACGGGAGAAACAACTACCAAAGTGCAAAGTAAACAACCGCTCGATTTAAAAATAGAATACAAATTATATCAAAGCGATATTCAATCATTTACAACTTTCAATAATGATTCTCTCGTAGAGGGTCCAACAGTCGATGTAACCAAACCTTTCATTCAATTTGTTATTACAGACTCTAAAGGTATAAAATATACTTTCGGAGCAACAGGTTACGGAAGTTATAATGATCCGACACAAGCATCAATTGCTTATACATCAGCTCTTGCAGGAAGCGGATACACCACAACTCCAACTACATGGAATCTGACCTCCATCGAAAGTCCGCATGGAGAATATATTCACTTCTTCTATGATCGAAGCACCGATGCGCTAATCAACCAAAAATGCGGATATAGATATAAAATTCTCGGAGACCCGAACGCTCATTATCCAGACCCGGAATATGATGACAATTTTATGGTTATGCACCCTTCTTACTTAAAGAAAATCATAACATCCAACCATGATACCATAGATTTCATAACTTCTACAGCAAACGAACTCACATATCAATATAGTAATAAAGATAGAGATAATCTCAAAATATTTGCATCGAAATATGGAAATACAATCTTAGACGATATAGGACTAATCGAAAAAAGTGCTTTTCTAAAATTAGACAATATAATAGTAAAGAACAAAATGAATGTGAAGTTTAACTATATCGAGAATGAATCTGAAAGGTTAAAATTGGAGTCATTAGAAACCTCTTTCCCTCAAACTGAAGGAACAAAATATCGCTACCAATTCCAATATAATCAAACGAAATTACCCCCCTACAATGCAAAAAAATCGGACAAATGGGGATATTTCAATGATATATATTATGGAGACGAATATATGGCAAATATAGATGATTCTACAGCTATAGAGCGTAAAAGACAACCCAATCCGGATGTTATGGATGCTGAAATACTAACCCGAATTTATTATCCAACCGGAGGATATACGACTTTCGAATATGAACCGCATAATTATTCTCGAGTAATGAAAAAATACGCTGTTTATTCCTATAATTTCCAAACTGACACCACCTATATCATACCGTACGGCATACATTCTCAAAATGGAATTTGCGGGGGACTCCGAATAAAAAAGATAACAGATACTCCTGATACGAATTCTAATGAAAATGATATAATACGAACTTTTTCTTATGAATTGGAAGATGGATCCTCAAGTGGAATCTTATCTGTAGAACCAGCCTTTTGGAGGAGAAGTGCAACGACAAGAGTATATGATTTTGCGGAGATCGGATGGGGAGTATTCAATAAGCATCATGAAGAAAGTCAGTTAGACATACGTCAAATTTCGGAAAATATACTCAACCCCCTCAATAGTTCGAGCGGTGCTCCGGTAACCTATTCCAGAGTAATCGAACATTTCTCCAACGGAAGCAAATCTGTATATACCTATACTGATCATCAAGAATTTATGGATGAACCAGCACTTCCGAGAATAGAAAATATATTGAATCTGACGTTAGATGAGCCTTATACTTCTAAAGAGCTGGAAAGAGGATTACTGAAAAGTGTAATCCACTATACAAGTACAGGAAAAATAGACTCAAAAACAGAATATCAATATAACAATAATCCGACCCGATACGATAACCATATAAAATCTATAACTCAAAAAATTTTACCATACAATAGAGGTGATTTCTGGAGATTGAGTGTATTAAAAACATACACTTTTTGTCCCTATGTAATTAAAGAAACCAAATCTAAAGGAGGTAGCTCAAATAATGATTTAATGGATATCGAAACAAGTTATAAATATGATGATAAAAACAGAGTCATCGAAACAAGTATGATAAACAGCAACGGCGATATACACAAAACTACTTATGAATATCCGGACGATATACAAGGTGATTATAGTCAACTGATAGAACATCATATATACCCGGTAATACGTACAACCAAATACGTAAATGACAATGTTATACAAATAATACAACATGAATATGACGGTATAAACTTAAGTAAAACCTATATAGGGAAAAATGCAAATAACCTGGAACCGAGAATCATATATTCTCACTATACTCCTTTAGGGAATCCGACATATATAGAAAAAGACGGCAAACCGGAAGCTATTTATATATGGGGATATAATTATCAATATCCGATTGCGGAAATAAAAAATGTGACATACGAAAGATTCAGTCATATTATATCATCCCAGACACTGGAACAAATCGGCTCTCGGAATATCCCCTCCGTCAGTCAATGGCAGGTAATCAACAACCTTCGGGACGACTTACCGGAAGCATTGATAACTACTTATTCCTATAAACCGGGGATCGGCATCATTTCTAAAATCGATCCGAGAGGTATAAAAACATCTTATATATACGATCCGTTCGGACGGTTAACCGATATAAAAGATCACAAAGGGAATTTGTTAGAACATTATGACTACCAATATGCCACAGAGAGTCAGAATTAATACGTGATCAAGTAGAAGTCGGACTAAAAAATGCGTATGCCCATTATATACAATGGGAGCATACGTATTTTTTAAAACGAGAAATGCATGGCAATGCGCACTCCCGAACGATCTATTCCGGGATGATTACGATAAGTCAAACGCCAGACATATTCGACCCGCAATATCGTAAATATGTTGTCGAGACCAGCTCCAAACTCCATATAAGGTGTCTTCTTATCCATCATACGGGTTGTCGACGGGAAAGCCCATAAAAAATCGGAATCGGGATGTAATGCCGGATTATTTTTATCGGATAAATGTCCGAACATGCCTTTAAAAGAAATCACTTCCCTAAGTTTCATATACTTAACCAACGGAATACGATTGAATAATATACCGTTAGCAAAATAGGTCAAATCCCATGACGCATACGAATCATTTATGAATTCCATCGGATTCATCAACGAATAAGAGCCTTGTTGGATTAAATAGGAAAGATTGGCATTCGGTATGATCAACATGGGATAAGGAACTTTGTTCCAAACTTTTCCGGCCTGAAGCATAACATTCAAATGACCGAAAGCTGAAAACCAAAATGCTTTTCTTACACTGAAATCGGTGCGATTATAATTATACTTGCTGTCAAAGACACCTTTCAATCCCACGACATGAGATAATGTAAATACCGGTGCATCTTTTGTAATCGGATAACGTTGACCTTTCGTCTGATAAAATTTTTCATTCGGAGCATAACGCAATTTTATTTCAGCTTCAGCTTCGGAATATCTTTTAAATTCATTTCCTGCTAACGGTTTGAACGGTACCCATTTCGTTGCCTCTTCTGTCTTATAGCGCAAATCCAAACCGTATGAAAATCCGAACTTATGTTCACGCAAATATCCTAACTCGGTATTCCGCAAATAGGTAGAGCGAACATCTTCCATACGTTTTAATGCCAGAAATACATTGTCTTTGTTGGTATATAAATAATGTTGCCCGAGCTGATTAATGTCATAGCTATGCATCAACCGGATAGAATGTACAGGGAATTCTCCCGGATGATATTTTTTCTTATTGAAAGAATACTGCAACTCGGCCTTATATTTGAATTTCTTATCCCGAGTTCCGTATGCAAGATAACCGTTACCGAACCAATGCGGATTCAAATTTGCCGTAGTCAGACCTCCTACTCTAAAACGCGCACCCTCTACAGAATTACCGCTGATCGTCGTATTCATCGGTCCGAAGTCGAATTTACTCTCCTTTGAGGTTTCGATATATCCCGAAATCAGAATAGATATAACCTTTTCCGTCCAATAAAACACCGGCACTTCCCGTAAACGGACCAGCAACTTATCGACTGCATTTTCTTTCGACTTCACTGCTACGTGCCGATTATCGATCCAAAAAGCTTCGGGCTTTACCTCCGCCATTTCATCAACAATCACACGCCCTTCCTTACTAAAGATAGACATATCGGCAGGAGGTGAAAAATTATGTTTTGTGTAAGTAGACAGACGTCGGGCATACAGTCCCTGCGTACCGGGCAATATTCTAAATTCTACAACAGCATCATCTTTTGTCTTGATACGAGTGCCATCCAGAAATCGTTTAAAATCCTGAGAAATAACAAGATTCTCCACATAATTCAAATTAATGGCTTTAGGAACTGTAAGCTTTGCTTTTTTAACAAAATAAGTAGAATCTAACGTAACATACAAATGTCCGACAAATCCTGTAGATTCGGAGTTAAAAGGAGCAAATGCCAAATCGACACACTTTTCACCTTCTATTTGTATGGTGTCCATCAAATAATAACGATAAAAAGCCGGTCCTATATTTGACAAAGGGCTGACAAAGCGTGTCAACAACATAGTTACATCATTGCCGAAAATATCAACCTCTTTAAACACCTCATCATAGAACTGTTGTAGGCTCTCCTGGTTGAACATCTCGTCTATACCCGCTCTTTTTATCCCTGTCACTTGTTGTTTATGACTGGTAGGACTCTTTCGATAGTGGTTTTCTGCTATTTTTTCTTTGATCGAAACCGTCAGTATCGGTTTTCCGGAGACCTCCGAAGTATCTACATAATCAAAAATAAACTGGAATTTCTTGAACAACCACTTCTTCTTTTGCTCCTCAGAAAAATCATTCAAGGCCAATGTCAGTTTATCATACTGTTCATAATTATAATAATCGTGGTTTTCCGGAGAATTTTGATCACGCCGTTCTATGATATTCTTGACAAAATCTACCGCCGGATTTCCTTTCCTTTTATAACGCTCTCTTTTAGGTCTTACTATCACTTCCTTTACATCATAGGTCGAAGGTACCAACTTGACTTCTAAAGTACGCGTTCCTCCACGTTTTACCGATATCTCTTTACCTCGATAACCCAAAGAAGTAAAAATAATCTTAGAAAACGCAGAAGAAGTTTTTATAGAAAAACGCCCTTCATCATCTGTCGTTACCCCAACTTGAGGACCTTTCAAAAAAACCGACACGTAAGGCAGAGGTTCATTCGTAACCGAATCGGTAACAATCCCGGTTATTACAGTAGATTGAGCAACGGCTTTATAAGGGAACAAAAAACAGATACAAAAAAGGGAGATTATATATATTCTTTTACTCATGTCTCTCGATTACTATCCGAGGCGCAAATTTAGATAAAATATTAACGTTGAATATTGCATTAAAGATTTCACTCGCAATGTTTAACAAAGTTTAAATTCAAAAATCAAACGTTTAGAACATTTTGACTTACAAGCATTTTATCTTTACAAAAGATTTTATTTAATTGGAAATGGGAAAAGAAATTGAACGGAAATTCCTCGTAAATGGAGATAAATATCGTGAAAACAGTTCTAAAACTTACTACAAACAAGGTTATTTATCAGTCGATAAAGAGCGTACTGTCCGCATCCGCATTGCCGGGAATAGGGGCTTTATAACTATAAAAGGAAAAACTACAGGATGCTCGCGACAAGAATATGAATACGAGATACCGGTCACGGAAGCAGAGGAAATATTGGACAATTTATGTTTAAAACCGATTATCGAAAAATATAGATACAGATATATTGATGCAGATAATATAATCTGGGAAATCGATGAGTTTATGGAAGAAAATGCCGGATTGACAGTGGCCGAAATCGAACTCCCTACAGAAGATTCTCTTTTTACTAAACCTGATTGGATCGGGCAAGAAGTAACCGACGATGCCCGTTTTTATAATTCAAATCTTATCCGCAATCCTTTTAAACGATGGAAGAACAATAAATAAAACATTTCTCATCTTTAGAGCCTATCTAAATTTTACTCGGGTCAGATTTGAACATTCATTTCGAAAATGTTCTTCTGTCTTTATAAGGATAATAGTGGGCTATCTGACAAGTGAAAACGAAAAAACAGACCGGAAGAAAGCTAAAAATGACCTAATGATATTTTTTATCGAAAAATGCAGCCTGACTCTTAATAAATTCATCAAAGAATATTTGCGAATACAGAATTAATCACTACTTTTGCATCGCCTTTGAAGGATAAAGGTATTGGAGAGGTGGCAGAGTGGTCGATCGCGGCGGTCTTGAAAACCGTTGTACTGCAAGGTACCGGGGGTTCGAATCCCTCCCTCTCCGCAAATCTTAAATAAACAATACCTAATACTTAATTGTATTAAAGAAAAGTCGAAACAGACAAATTATATTCACAAACAAATTTAATTCTCCGAAAAAGCACTTCCTAAATACCGATAAGATCGTATTTTACGGAGGACATCAATCTAAATCAGGCTACTATTTCAGATATATTTATAGAACTTATAAAATATATTGACGAATGCCCTTATTTAGACTTTCAACAAAAAAATCTTATGCGAAAATGTATCGAGCACAACTCACAACTTATGAACAGGCTCTATTTTTCTTTAATTCGATGTCAAGTCTGGGAAAACCTTGGAGAGAAAAAAAAGAAAACAAAAAATACTTAATTGAGAAATATGAATTAATAAAAAACATACCTCCTCGTTTTTTAGGAGAAATAGACGTCAAAGACTTTTATTCTGAAATGGAATATGAGTTCTAATATTTTTCTATCATAAACCATATAATATGAGTAACAGACAGTATAATAATATTGAAGATACGATAAGAAATTGGTTGGCTCAAAACCTCTCATTCATTGCTCCGGAATTATCATTGATACGAACAGAATTCCCTTTGCCCGATCACATCGGTAGCAAAGGCTTCATTGATATTCTGGCTAAAGACGTATTCAACAATTTTGTTATCATCGAAGTTAAAAGGGCTAATAACTCGGCGAGAGATACTATAACAGAAATTCTTAAATACCATGCACTTATAAAACAAAAATATAAAGCTAAAGACGGAGAAATTCGCATTATAATTATTTCTACTCACTGGTCTGAAATAATAAGGGCTTTTTCTGAACTTGTCAATAACACGACCTATGCAATTAAAGGATATAAAATCGAAATCGATCCGGTCTCATTTATCCCTTATTCCATAGAAGAACAACAAGCTTTACCTCCTAACATTTTTGACAGACACTTTCCAAGAACATATTCGCTCAATCTCTTTTATACTAAAGAAAAAAGGGAATTGTTTAGACAAACATTCGAATCATTGTGCGCTCAGGCCCATATTTCCGATTATGTAATGATATATATGGATTCTACTCATAAAATCATATATCCGTATGCATCTGTCTTTACCTGGCAAAAAATGAGCGATACAGAACTAATTAAAAAAATAGGACTTATAACCAGTAATATTTTTGAAAACGAAACCGATTCATATGAAACGAAGGAGGAATATACCCAGCACTTAGAAGAAGAATTGATTATCGCTTTGTGTAAAAAAGCAAATTATGATGCCAGTGAAGCCGGATATCCTGAAAAATTCGACGCCGAACTAAGTGCTGGAAACTGGATGATACCCACTATTTATAAATATGGTATATTTGCAGATGACCCTAGATATAACAATGAAATGCTTATATCCGAGATCAAAGGACTGGACGGCAACAGCTATGAGCGCTATTATTTTATAGGAGAATCTTCTCAAGAAAAACGAATTACTGAAGCATTGGAGAAAAGTATCAATTGTCTGTCCAATACAGAAGCTTGGTATCAATTAATATCGTTCAGACTAAAGCAGATATTAATCAAAAAAGAAAAGGTCAGGATAGGCTTATATATCTATAATCCACAATCGACTCTTCGCGCTTTAGCTTTTGCCGCAACATTGAATTATGAAGATTACGCACCTTTCTATCAATTGATAATCGTATATACCGATCAACCGACTATTGAAATTTATAATGGAGATATTGCTTGGAACGGGAAAAAAAACAACTATTCCATTCTTAACAGAAAAAGTTCTCCTTTCGACACTCTTATGAAAATGCAATTAGGTTTACTCGATGATGAACTGATCTTAACATTATCCAACTTATATTTTTCCTCAAAAAAGATCGTCATACAAGACGGTAACTCAATTTTCAATAGTTATATAAAATATGACGAGGATACCGATTCTTTAGTCATAGACAAAAGAGATAAAAGATCAATATCCGATTATTATAAACAAAAGCCAAACATAATAGAGGAGTTAATCTCGATTTACCGAACCTACTCAAATTATATATAGAGCTCTTAAAGGCCATCTAAATCTGATCCGGGTAAAATATCCTCATAAATAGCCGGTTCTCCTTTCAAGAGGAGAACCGTACCGACACCGTTAACAACGTTATAGCCCGGAAGAAAACGTAAAGACGAGCTGATAATATTTTAGACGAACTCTTAACGCCTTTTTCTCCAATCGAATGGAGTATCAGGATCTTCGATACGAACTATTCGAACACCGGAAACAGAAAACCCATAAGTATCTTTCGCCTCGATACGTATCGGATATATACCCGGCATAAGGTTCTCCGGCAATCTAAAATGCCATAAATGTGTAGATGCACTTTTCCGTAAAGGACTCCTACGGCTTATTTTTGTAGGATATATTTTATCTTTATACCACTGATTTTGTCTGGTAACCGTAGGTGCTGTTACTTCAACTTTTTCCATACGAACAGGTAGAGTATTGCCTATTTGTATACTAACTTCCGTACTATCCGACCCTCCATATATATTAGCAAAAATCTCTCCTCGTGCAAACTCTCGAAAATCTTTCACATGCCGATCTATTGTATCGCAACCTTGCACCCATATATCCATTTGCCTTTCAGAATCCAAACCGACTCCTTTAAAATGTATCTGATAATCATCAGGAGAAAATTCTATCGTAAAATAGTTACGAGGAGCACCGCACTGCATTAAAGCCGACGGAACTCCGAGCCAGTCTTTCTCTCCGACCCACCAATGTCCGCAAGTAGCACCGGCAACCAGTTCCTGCATTACAGCATTTCCTATCGGTATAAAATGCCGGCTGACTCTATGAGTATGTCCCGACAAAGCAAATAACTTATTTCTCCCACTTAACAAAGTTTTCAGATCTTCGATATTCTCGGTATGCACCAAAGGTATATGTTGACAAAAGACGACAAAACGATCTTTCGGTACATAAGACAAATCATTTTTTATAAAGGTCATCTGCCGATCGGAAATACGTGCCTTATACCCTCTTTTACTATCCGGAGCTACATTATTTAAAATAATAAAATGGACATTTCCATAATTAAATGCATAAGCTGAAGCCCCGAAATAACAATTAAAAAGAGAGTCTTGTAATGTATATCCGTTCGTAATCCGATCATGATTTCCGGGAAGTACCCAAGATGGTATTTCCGTACAACGAATCATCTCACGTACATCTTCGAAAAGTTCAAGACGGTTATTTACCAAATCTCCCAACCATACAGCCAACTGAATATCCTTTCTCCCGGCAAGTTCAGGTATAATAGTTTGATTAGCATAATCAAGTTCTTGAGGATTTCCCATTTGTATATCTCCGATAGCGCCCAATGTAAAATGTTCCGGCTGTTTTTCTTTCTTCAGAGCAAAATCCACTTTATCTTTCGATTGCCTTGTTTTAAAAAGGAAATCGGAACTTCTGATTATATCTCCGGACGAAGAAGTGTATCCTGAAGGGAAGATAGGGAAAAGGCTTTCTCCGTCCACTACCGATATAGAAAAGTTTCCATCTTTATCCGTAAGAACCACATCTCTTCCATTCGATACCGGAACAGCCTTTATTCCGTGTTCCGATCGGTCTTGAATACCATTACCATTTTTATCTAAAAAAACTTTTCCCGATATAATATTCTGTGCGGTCAAGGGCACAAAACAGGCTAAATATACAGGAAATAGGAAATATTTAATGCTTTTCATTCTTTATCGTCTTTAGGTAATAGAACTGCTTTTACAACCGGAGTTTTCAAAAAACATTTGCGAATATGATCTGCGACATCTTCACTTGTTATATTCTTCACTCGAGCTTCATAATCCGTTATATGTTTCCAATCAGGAATATTATTATACAATGTATTACGTATCTGCGTAGTCCAAAAAGAACTTCTTTGCTTTGTTATTTTCCAATCTTTTATAAGATTCGTCTTAACATCTTCCAATTCACCAGAAAAAGAGTCCGGATCATCACACATATTTCCGATAACGAGAAAAGTGCTATCGACCAATGCCTGCACATTATCTGGCAAACAACTGAAGCTTATCGTTTCACGGCATAAGGCCGAAGGATGCTGAGTAGCTCCGACCGATACCCCAACACTGTAAACCATTCCCATTTTTTCTCTTAAGACTGCCAACAATTTCATACGCAGAATTCCTTTTGCTACATCATTCTTTAAATTCAGATCCATAATATTCCCGTCAATACTATCTTGCTGAAATATCAAAGAAACAACAGCCTTGGGTGAATCTCCGGCTTTGCGGCTAAAAACAACCGGTTCAACAGGAATTTTACCACCTTTATGTACATATTCCATGCATGATTCTCCGGTCGGCAATCCTCCGAGATAAGTTTCGATAAAAGGCTCTATATCTTGTAACGAGTTATCTGAAGTAATGATAAAAGTGTACCCTTCCGCCGCACCGAAACAATGATTATAAGCCGGCAACAGCCATTCGGCTTTTACTTCATTCTCAATAATAGTATCCGATATTTCCCGATCGGTATAATCAGGAGTCCGTAAAATGTTTCTTAACTCCATATTAAATAAATCCGCATCGGTTTTACGTATCGTTCGGTATTTTTCGATGCTCTTATCCATCACCTGCCGTAATAAATCCATATCGACTTTAGGTTGAGTCCACCTCAAAAAAAGTAATTGGAACATCGTTTCCATTTGATCTATCTTAGAGGTCGCTATAACACCCGAACGGTGTTTCTCCACCAAGAAACGACAAGAAACATCTTTACCTGACAAGAAATAACTAAGGGCATCCCTCGAAAATTCACCCGCTCCACTCAATGGAATTACAGATCCTGAAAAAATACCCGAAACATAACGTGTCGAGTCTAATGCATAAAGGCCGCCTTTACGAAAACCGCTAACCACGATCCGGTCTTTATCTAAAGAATTATTCTTAAAAATCACTTTTACACCATTAGACAGGATCAACTCCTGAGCATCGATCTCGTCAATACTTCTACGTCCCACGATTTTCCCACCTCCCGGTTTTTCCGGTAATAATTGATCAGGCACTTCAAATTGCAGGACATAAGGAGCAAGGGTTTCTTTTTTCACTTGTTCAAAGATCGAAAGGAGTTTTTGGTCATCCGGAAATTCATCTTTATTCTTTTCGGATGAAGTAATCAGATAGTGCGGCAATGCCGACCGTTCTAATTTTTGTAACTGTTTTACCAACATCGAAGAGTCTATTTGTGCTATGAATTTTCTTGCCATACGATACTCTTCGGCCGGGGTAAATATTTGATGACCGATATAAAAATTTTGATACATTTCCTCGATAAAAGAAGAAGACTGTTCCGGATTTTTAGACTCTGCCCTACGACGCAATGTATTTAAAAGCCGTTTTTTTTCTTTATCTATTTCTTTCTTGGAAAAACCATAACGAACCATACGCTCGGTTTCTCTGGCAAATTCTGTAATACCGGCTCCTATTTTTCCCGGAATCAATTCAACGGAAGCAAATAGTCCTCCTTTAATATTCAGAAAAGAAGAATGGGACAAACTCGCCCCATTAAACGGGACATCATCAAAAGTAAGAGCATTATAACGAGCTTTTGTCAATCTGTTGAGCATGGCCCGCTGTAAATAATTTTTATAATCTTTTTCGGTTTGCACCGGATCAGGCATCGGCAAAAGGCGAATAATATTCAACTCCTCTTTTTTTAACGAAGGGTGAGCAACTCTCTTAACCGATACGCTATCATAATCATCAATAGCATAACTCGGTATCTCTTTTACAGATCCATTTTTTAAAGAACCGAATTTTTCAACAATCAAGTTTTTTACATACTCCGAGTCTACATCTCCGGCAACAGCAACAGCCATAAGTCGAGGTGCATACCAATCTCGATAATAATTTTTAATTTCTTCATGTTTAAAATGCCGGATAACTGCTGTATCTCCAATTGTTTTTCGCTTCGAATAACGCGAACCGTTCAATATTTCCATCAAAAATGCCTCACCAATCTCGCTTTCAGGTCCGGTTCTGGAAAGCCACTCAGACAAAATTACCCCTCTCTCCTTCTCTATTTCCAAGCTATCAAGCAGCAAATGTCCCGCCCAATCGGCTAAAATCGTAATAGTACTATCGACCATCTGTCGGTCTGAAGAAGGAAGCTGTAATTTATAGACAGTTTCATTCATCGAAGTATGGGCATTCAAATCTTTTCCGAACTTCGCACCATGAGATTCCAAAAAACGAATCATGGAATTTCCTGGGAAATGTGTTGTCCCATTAAAAGCCATGTGTTCAAGAAAATGTGCTAACCCTTTCTGATCCTCCGTCTCGAATACCGATCCCGACTTTATAAAAAGTCGATATATAGCCTCTCCTTTCGGATAATCATTAGGATAAATATAATATGTCAACCCGTTAGATAATTTTCCCTTGATAAGATTCGGATTTTGCGGTATTTTTTTCGCACTGACCGAAAACAGTGTACCACTGATCAAAAAGAATAGCAGAAGTATTTTTTTTATTAAATCAATCATATAAGAATAGCAATATACGAGATGTTTTCCAAAGTTATTTCAATATTAGTTGCAACATTATTCTAAACGGAAAGAAAAGCAGGAGCATAGATGTAGCTATGCTCCTGTTTCACTTATTAATATTTATCGACAATTAATCAGCATCAGCATAAGTATAAAGTTCTATCACATTGCCTTCTTCCATAAGCACACCGATAAAACCATCGTTATTACTGTTGAAATCGACAAACGCACGTTCTGAAGAAGCTGTATTCAAGGCAAACGCATCGCTCCACTGTTTGGTCGTATTATCAAGATTGATAACGAACGAGTTCTTAAGTCCTTTATAATCACGATAAACCACAAACGGCGTATTCTGGGCATCGACAGCGACTTTGTAAAAATTGTGCGATTCAAAAACATTATTTATCGCGCCACCTACTATAGCCAATTGTCCCGATTCCAGATTATATTTAAACAATCTTGGATTTCCGTCTTCCGTATCCGCATTATCTACAGTGCAAAGAAATACATTACCATTACCATCAATATCTATAGACAAATCTTTAATACCGTTTGAAGTCGCACCTTCTTTAAGGAATCCTCCTTCAACTACCGGAGCGATCGTACCATTCGTAAATTTGTACAAAGAATAGCCGGCACCGTTATTCGACATTGCAATATAAACACTATTTCCATAAGTTGTGGCTACAGGAACAAAAGCAGCATAAGTCGTGCCACTCACTCCCGGACGTCCGGTAAATACTTGTGCCGTTACCCAACTTGACCCGTTGAAATAAGACAATTCGGGAGCACGACGAGCAATAGCGGCTGAAGCATTATTGGATATGGTAACGACAACCGGATTTTTTGTCTGAGGATCGATAGCTAATGTCGTTCCAGAAGAAGCGTTGGCCTTAATAGAAAATCCCGGATTTCCAACGACACTCCAATTGCCACCCGTATATTTCATAACAGTTGCGGCAGTTCCGTTATCTTTATCTATATATAATACATAAGGAATACCATCGGGATCAAAAGCAATATCTATACCACCTGAAACTGCCGTTGAGAAATTTTCTGCACCCACATTTTCGAAAGCAGAACCATTCCATTTGGCAACACATAACTTATCAGAACCATTATCATCTACCGTATAAGCAATATAAGGCATATTATCTTTCGGATTCACTTTCATCGCAAAATCTCCGGCAAGTTCTGATGTAGGGTTAAAATCGGTTATCTTTTTCCATATTTTAGGAGATTGGAACACAATAGTAATTACATAACTTTTCGAAGTATTCGATTTGGTATCCGTTACAATAATATCAACCGGATAAGTATAATCATTAGCAGTCACTCCGCTTTCTTGCAACACGCCGTTTATCTTCACCTCATTCCCATCTTCTGTCGTAAATCGGGCAACCAAAGCTGAAATATCCGTATTAGCAGGTACAGCTATTCTCATATCCCCTGTGATTTCAGGAACGATATAATCTTCAGCCAAAGCAGAATTATCTTCGGCATAAAACCCGAAAGACTTTAAACCGACAACAGCGGTAACATCCCCGTCATTGTCATCATCAGAGCAGGCAACAAATAATGCACTGCACATACTCAATAAGAGCAAATTAAAAAATAACTTCTTCATACTCAATTTTTTATAGAGGAAAACCCTCTCATTAAACAATTTAAAATGGTATTTGCTTGGTAATCGTATATTCACTATTCAAGTGATCCGGTCCCGGAAATCCGATAGTAAAATTCTTACTGTTACTTTTCAATACAATCTTAACCGTATTATTTTTCCCAGCTTCAATCATGTGATTCAACCACTCTATACGAATAGGCCTTTCATATACACCGCTAGGAAACACGATAGAAGAACCGGGAGATACTTGTCTAAAATCAACACCTTCCTGTAAACCGTCTCCTACGACAAGTTCATAATTAACCGTGACATCTTCTGCAATTTTTTTCGTACTCATATACACATAATAAGTAGCGACAAAAGTACCGTCACAGTCTATAACAGCAGATGATCCTCCCTGTGCATCAGCAATATAAATAAAAGGATGATCGAACGGTTCTTCATCTTTAGAACAAGAAGAAAGTACAATAGCTACAGCCAGGAGAAATAATATTTTTACAAATTTCATATCTATAACTACTAAATTTTATCAATCAATAATTAACTCCCGGATTAAGCTGTATCTCGGGATTGGCCTCAATCTCATCCATAGGTATAGGTAACACAAACCAATCATTAGGATAAGTTTTTATTTTTACGATAGAATTCGTACTTGATTCACGCACCATATTCTGTTTTTTCCGAGTAATATCAAACAATCTATGCCCCTCAAAACAAAGCTCTTTAATACGTTCTTTCTCAACTAATTTCAGTAAATCTTCGACACTGCTATAAACTAAATTAATTTCCGAAGGCTGTTTTCCTAAAGCCCTTGCCTGCAATGCTTTGATGTCATTTGCCGCAGTTGTTTCTCCTCCGGGAAGATAACAATTCGCCTCCGCTCTAATCAAATACATCTCCGACACCCTCGAAACGAACGGATCATAATGCTTGTCATCCTCAACCACATCTTTAGCTACATAAAATTTACGGCATGCTTTAGTTTTGACTTCATCTTTCGTATCATAAAGCAATTCGAGACGAATATCGTCAGGTTGGTCAAAAAAGGTATATAATGTATCTGCCGGACGAGCGATAGGAGACACAGGATCATAAAATTTCCACAGATCTTTTGAAGCCCGAAAACCGTTTAACCGGAATATAGCCTCACTCCCAGTTTCTATATTAACATACATATTGACATAATTTTCATACGAGGTTAAAGGAACTTTAGCAATAACCGTTGTCGCATAGTCACTTGCTTTTTGCCACTGCTCCATATAAAGATATACTCTGGCAAGCAAAGCTTCACATGCTGTTGCAGAAGCATGATAACAATCCATTGTCGTAGATCCGAAAATTCCTATAGCCTCTTCCAAATCCGGGATAATACGTTTATTATAAACATCATATACCGAAGCCCGCAACACAGGGTCATTCGCACTGGGCAAAATAGAGAGATTGGGGACTCCCCAATGTGAGGCATCAGGCGTATAAGTATAATGTTGACCATAACAGCAGCAAAGGTTTAGATGAACTAATGCCCGAATATAGAGAGCCTGAGCCCGAATAAGTTCTATCTCTGCCGCATTTCCCGGATATTTTTCTTTCAAATCGGGAGCATATTGCAATATATTATTTACATTCCCTATTATCTCCAATCCATCTCTCCAGATATACCCCACAGCACCGGTTTCCTGAGCCGGATCGGAAGTATAATTATACTGATCGGCAATACTTACTCCTTCTGAATTAGATAAATACAACATGTCAGCCGCAACCTCAGGATATTCAGAAAATTCTCCGTCATAGAAATTATACAACAAACGATAAGAGCCCGCCAATCCGGACCGTAATCCGTCAACATCCGAAAAAAAGGTTTCTATATCGCTTTTACCGAATTTTTCTACTTCCAGGAAACTGCAACCCTGAAAACCGGCAAGTGCAATGCAAAATAAAATTTTATATATTCTTCTCATCATATTCGTTATTTAGAAAGATACACCTAAGCTCACCGAATAGGTCGTTGTCATCGGGAATCCGTTCATTAAAGTTTTATAACTGTTTTTCCCTTTTTTCTGATCCGGAGTAAATATTGCCACATTATCTCCAATAAGAGAAAGAGTACATCCGCTCATATTCATCTTTTTACAAATCGACTTCGGAAGATTATATGTCAAAACGATATTCTTCAATTCAAAATATGTCGCCTTATACAGATACCGAGTCGAGTACATACTCGATTTACTCGGATTATTATTGACAAATTTCGGATTCACCGCCAAGTCTCCGGGATTTTGCCAACGATCAAGCGCCTCGATCGGCTGATTGTAAGATAGTACACTATACCCGTCATCTAATGATCCCGACATAAATGAACTCAACAAATATCCACCGATAGAATAGGTCATATTTACACGCAACGAAAGATCTTTCCATCTGAATGTATTATGGAATCCTCCATAAACAGTCGGAGAAGAAGTTTTATACGGGACTCTATTATCATAACTAAATGATCGGGTTATATTACCGTTCTTATCATACCACAGAGGGCTTCCGTCACGAGGATCTACCCCTGCCCAGCGGACCAAATAATAAACATTTTTATCTTCTCCTTTTCTCCAAACATTAGTTATACGACCGACTTCCGTGTCATTATACAGCTCTAATATCTTATTTTTATTATGAGCAATATTAAAATCGGTAGTCCATTCAAAATCTTTCATCCGTATATTGACCGTATTCATATTAAACTCTACCCCTTGATTTCGCATCGATCCGGCATTACGATAAATACGCGTGCTACCCACAGCACGGGATACCCCCAACTTACTCAGCATATTCTCCGTCACATTCCGATAATATTCCAATTCCATATCAAACCGTTCTAAAAAACGTGCACGAATACTGACATTAGTTTTGTAAGTAGTTTCCCACGTCAATCCCGGATTAGGCGGTTCTGACATGACAGCCCCTAATCGGTTATCATAAAAATAAGAGTCGCTATAATTATAAGCGCCTTTTGCAGAAACGCTCGAACGTGAATTATTCGTATTTCCATACGAACCTTTCAATTTCAATACATCCATAAAATCCCATGAATAAAACGGTTCATTATGAATATTCCAAGAAGCTCCGATCGATGCCGAATTAGCCCAACGTGCAAACTTTCCAAAATCAGAACTTCCGTCTCTTCGACCCGAAACTGTTAGATAATAACGAGAAGCCCAATTATATCCTGCCGAAAAAAAGTAGGAAAGATTCCGGGTAATATCAGAACTACTAGAACCTAATCGGCTATCCTGCTCGGCATAACCGACTTCTTGAATAAAATCATTCATAAATCCGCTGCCCGAAGCGCTATGAGAATCTCGAGAAACATTTTTCAACTCAATACCGACAACAGAATTTACTCCATGTTTTCCGAAACGGCGATCGAGATTTACCCGGTACACATTGACCCATGTAAGCACATTCGATTCTTCTCTACGAGAATAACCGATTCCTTCTCCATTAGAGTCCATTCCCGCCCAATTTGTCCGAGCATCATAAGAAGCTCCATGATTATTCAAATAATTTACACCGAATTGTACTGTAGCGCTAAGTCCTTGAATAATATCATATTTTAAAGAAAAGTTGCCTTCAGCTTGTACCGCACGTTGCTTATCCGAATTCTCATCCCTATAAGCCAACGAATTAAAAAGTTTCTTCTTTTTCCAATTCGGGACTACATTTCCAAAGCTATCTGTTGTCGTTCCGTCGATTATATTATCATACAGCCTATAAGTCGTTCCGTCCATATCATAAGGAGAAAAAATAGGCAACAATTGATAATAGCTTTTCGATACGGCAAACAAATTATTCGGGTTATAGGAAACTCCTAATGTAACAGAAGAAGAAAACTTAGGGTGTATCTGTACATTCGTAACCGATCTTAACGTAATACGCTGCTGACGATTGCCTTTTTCAATTTGATCCTCTTGATAATAAGATGCAGACAAACGGTTAGACATTCGTTCACTTCCTCCGCTTGCAGAGACGTTAACCTGTAAGGTCTGTCCATTCCCGAAAAGAAGATCATGCCAATTGGTATTTGTCGTCGAATATGAATCATGAGGATTATCTGTATATGGGAAATAATCCAGATTTTTCTCACCACCGTTCAGCCAAGCTTCCCGAGCCAACTCAAGGTATTGTGAGCCGTTTGTAGTTTTAAAACGTGTCGATTCATTTAAAAACGAAACTCCATACTGCACCGTAGCATTCAGCACGGTCTTTCCCGAATGGCCCTTTTTAGTAGTGATCAAAATAACTCCATTCGAAGCATTAACACCGTAAATAGCAGTAGCAGAAGCATCTTTTAAAACCGTAATAGATTCGATATCGTCCGGATTCAAAAAAGAGAGCGGACTTATACTCGTGTTCATTCCTTCTATAATATTCGTTGCCGTACCCGTATATACAGGCACGCCATCGACAATCCACATCGGTTCGCTCGACGCATTCAAAGAACCATCACCTCTAATACGGACATTATTACGAGTTCTGACAGATGGAGAATCAGTATTAGGCTCTATACGCATACCCGGAATCAAACCGTCCAACATATCATCAACACGTCCGGCCGGAAGATACTTTAACTCTTTTGATCCTACCTGAAATGCACTCCCTACCATATCGGATCTTTTCTGAATAGTACCGTATGCCCCTTGAACCACGACTTCTCCGATCTGATGATCATTATTCTTCAAAACAACTTTTAAATCGGTCTGCTTGGTAACAATAATAGTTTCAGATTCCATTCCGATGAAAGAAAAAACCAAAGTAGCCTTATCTGCAGGAACAGAGATAGTAAACTTTCCATCCATATCCGTAACAGTTCCCTTCTTGGTTTCTTTCACAAGAATCGAAGCCCCGACAACCGGACTACGTTCAGTATCAATAACAACACCTGTCACCTTTCTGACTCCAGCCTCTTGAGCTTCTACACTTTGATTTACCGACAATAACAAAATTATAATCAGTAAATGATATAAAAACCTTCGCATATTTTTCAGATTAAATAAAGTCTATCAAAAAAGCCTTTCTATTCATTTTTTAAATAATTTTACAAATGTGTGAAACGAATTTGAGAAGTACAAAAGATTTGAAGAAAATTAATAATATGTTCCTTTTTTTAAATTTACACACAACAAATAAGTTATTTATTATTATATAAACCTAAAATACAAAAATAAATTCATCCTTTTTATCGGATTACAAAATGCACAAAAAAGAAAAACTATTAACAAAAAGCAGATTGTAATAATATTTTTAAAATAAATACGCTGTTCTAATAAATTATTTGATAGAAACAACAATATCCGATATCACTATTAAGAGAATAAGAAATCATTCAAAACAAAAAAATCTTCGCATTTTTTAATAACGGCATGAGAGGCTACTTAAATTTTATGAGAATATTTCTCAATTTTCCATTTCTTTTGAGCCTGTCCAAATTTTCCAATAATAAAAATATCATCAAGTTATCTTTGCATTCTCTCCCTGGTTATAACTCGGTACAATTCTTTTTTCAAGAAGGAAACTGACTATTAACGAAGGCTTCTCTCAAACTTTGCCCGAGTAAAACTCAGATAGGCCTTAAAAGAAATAGAGACATTTATTTTGTAATCGGAAAGTGATTTTTTAACTTTGCGAGTTGTCAGTTATATAACAACTCTTCACATGGATAACGATATAAAAGAGGCATGCAAAATCATGCAAGAGGGCGGACTCATATTATATCCGACCGACACGATATGGGGAATCGGATGTGATGCCACCAATGAACTTGCAGTAAAACGAGTATATGAAATAAAAAAACGAATCGACAGCAAAGCTTTAATCGTTTTAGTAGATAGTCCTGCAAAAATAGATTTTTATACCGATCATGTTCCGGATATAGCATGGGACTTAGTAGAAGTAGCAGATAAGCCTCTCACCATAGTTTATCCCAATGCCCGTAATCTTGCCCATAATTTGTTAGCAGAAGACGGAAGTGTGGGTATCCGCATAACAAAAGAACCTTTCTCACACAAACTTTGCGAAAGATTCAGAAAAGCAATCGTCTCGACATCCGCCAATATCAGTGGAGCACCCTCTCCCCGTAATTTTTCAGAAATTTCTCAAGAAATAAAAGATGCAGTAGATTATATTGTCGAATACCGTCAAAATGAAATGACCCATCCGTCACCATCAAGTGTTATAAAATTGGAAGAAGGAGGGATAGTTAAGATATTACGGCCATAAATGAAACAAAAACTACAAATAGCAAAATATTTCGTAGGCGACATCATTTCGGTCAGCCTTGCTTGGTTTTTGTTCAATTTGTTCCGTTACCATTTGCTAAATATACAATATTCATTCGGATCTTTATCGGGCTATTTAAATTCGTCTAAAATAATAGAGGGACAGATAATCTTTCCCTGTATATTTCTTTTTATTTTTTATTTATCCGGATACTATAATCATCCTTTCCTCAAATCCCGGTTAGGCGAATTTTTCACGACATTTCTTTCTACGCTGCTCTGTACTTTTATCGTTTTCTTTGTAGCTCTGCTTAACGACCAATCTCACGTCTATACCAGTTATAAATTAATTTTAGGACTATTCGGCATACTGTTTACTTGTGTATATACTTGTCGGGCTATTATCACACAACGAGCGACATTCCGAATACATAATCGGATATGGGGTTTCAATACTTTGATTATCGGGGCAGGTAAGAAAGCTCAAAATTTGGTCTATGAACTGAATCACATGCAAAAATCTATGGGATACAAAATTATCGGGTATGTAAGAACCGATGACCAACAAGAATGTATTTCCTCTGATTTACCGGTATTTACATTCTCTGAACTTCCTGAAAAGATCAAAGAATTTTCTATAGAAGAACTTATCATCGCTCAAGAACATCATAATCGCAAAAATATGCATAAACTGATCAACAGTTTATACCCTCTCGAGCTACCGATACAGATAGAGGCAAGCGAATACGAAATGTTGACATCCCGTATAAAATTATCAAATATATACGGAACACCATTTATCGATATAAGTATATGTTCTCTTTCTGACTGCCAGAAAAACATTAAAAGATTATTAGACGTAATTTTATCGGCACTCGCTCTAATCATACTCTCCCCTCTATTTTTATTTCTGGCGATAAAAATAAAAACCGGATCGAAAGGGCCTGTTATCTTCAAACAACAGCGCATCGGCTACAGAAGAAAAGAATTTACTCTTTACAAATTTCGGACGATGGTAAACAATGCCGAAAAAAACGGTCCGGCACTATCGAATGAGAATGACTCCCGCATAACCCCTTTCGGTCACGTCATGCGCAAATACAGACTGGATGAATTACCCCAATTCTGGAACGTCATAAAAGGAGACATGTCTATTGTAGGTCCACGCCCCGAAAGAAAATATTTTATAGACCAACTGATACGCCGTGCCCCCTATTACAGTCTATTGCATCAAGTTCGTCCGGGAATAACATCATGGGGAATGGTTAAATTCGGCTATGCGCGTAATATAGATGAAATGATAAAACGACTCAAATATGAGATTCTTTACCTTGAAAACATGTCTTTATTAGTTGATTTGAAAATTATTATTTACACAGTAAAAACAGTACTTACAGGGAAAGGTATTTAATATGGGAAAAGATTGGTTCTTAAAGCTTCTTGTCTGGCGGGAAAAAAATATAAAGGAAAAAAACTTTATCTTAATTCTCAGCTTCATTATCGGTATTTTAGCTGCAGGAGCTGCTCTTATACTAAAATATCTGATACATTTTATACAAAATTTGCTCACCGAACATTTTTCTATCAGTGATGCCAACTACTTATACCTGGTATATCCGATTATAGGTATTCTGCTTTCAGGCCTATACGTACGATATATTGTTAAAGATGATATCAGTCATGGTATAACTCGCATATTATATGCTATCTCACAACGTAAAAGTCGATTAAAACCGCATAATATGTACACCTCGGTAGTAGCAAGTTCTATTACGATAGGATTTGGAGGATCTGTTGGAGCTGAAGCGCCTATCGTATATACGGGGGCAGCTATAGGGTCGAACATTGGTAGTGCCTTCAGACTGGATACCCGTGTGCTTATGCTTCTTGTCGGATGCGGAGCATCTGCCAGTATAGCCGGAATTTTCAAAGCACCTATTGCAGGTCTGCTATTTACTTTGGAAATACTTATGATGGACTTGACCACAACATCAGTTATGCCATTACTTATCTCCTCTGCAACAGCGGCTACCGTTGCTTATATTTTTACCGGACCAACGGCTCAGTTTAGTTTCGTCCAGACCGAGCCTTTCATTGCTGAGAGAATTCCGTATGTTCTTATTTTGGGAATTTTCTGCGGTTTCGTTTCTCTCTACTTTACCAGAGTCATGAACTGGCTCGAAGGGAAATTCCGTAAACTCGGAAATCCTTGGAAAAAGTTCGGATTAGGTTCTATAATCTTAAGTTTATCTATTTTCTTACTACCTCCCCTTTACGGTGAAGGTTATGAATCTATCACTCGATTGCTCAGCGGACATCCTGATGTTATCACAGACGGTAGTATTTTTTATCCGTGGAGAGATAATTTTTGGGTCGTTTTTATGACTTTAGCTTTAATCGTGCTGCTTAAAGTATTCGCAACGAGTGCGACAAACGGAGGAGGTGGCGTCGGAGGGACATTTGCCCCAAGCCTTTATCTCGGTTGTATGGGAGGCTTTCTGTTTGCCTATACGATCAATCACTTCGAAATAGTAGTTCCTCTATCCGAAAAAAACTTCGCTCTTATGGGAATGGCCGGAGTCATGTCGGCAGTTATGCATGCTCCGTTAATGGCTCTTTTCCTCACGGCCGAACTAACCGGAGGATATGATCTTTTCCTTCCGCTAATGATCACCTCTACCGTAGCATTCGGCACAATCAGAATTTTCGAACCACACAGTATATACACTATGCGTCTGGCCAAAAAAGGAGAGCTTCTTACTCATCATAAAGATAAAGCCGTATTGACATTATTAAAAATGGACAGCGTTATAGAAAAAGATTTTCTCATAGTGCACCCCGAAATGAGTTTAGGGGATATGGTAAAAGTTATATCTCAATCGCATCGAAACATATTCCCGGTTACGAATCATCGCAATCAATTACTCGGTATCGTACTATTAGATGATATAAGAAACATCATGTTCCGTCCGGAACTATACAATCGCATGTTTGTCCGAAAATTCATGATCGCGCCTCCGGGAAAAATCGAAGTAGGTATGACAATGGAAAAAGTGATGAAAATATTCGATGAAACAAACGCTTGGAATCTTCCGGTCGTAGAGAACGATCAATACGTCGGATTTGTTTCAAAATCGAAGATATTCAATTCATACCGGCGTGTATTAGTACATTATTCTCAAGATTAACAGATATACATGGAAAAGAAAAATATAAGAATCGTTTTTATGGGGACTCCCGAATTTGCCGTAGAGAGTTTAAAACATCTCGTGGAGGGAGGATATAATGTCGTAGGAGTAATTACGATGCCCGACAAACCGGCAGGGCGAGGACACAAAATACAATTTTCTCCGGTAAAGGAATATGCAATTTCTCAAGGTCTTCCTCTTTTACAACCTGAGAAATTAAAAGACGGAACCTTCCTGACCGAATTAAAAGCGTGGAATGCCGATCTTCAAATTGTCGTAGCATTCCGTATGCTCCCTGAAGTTGTATGGGACATGCCCCGATTAGGGACATTCAATCTGCATGCTTCCCTCCTGCCCCAATATCGTGGGGCAGCACCTATCAACTGGGCGATAATCAACGGTGACAAAGAGACCGGAGCTACTACTTTTTTTCTTACTCATGAGATAGATACCGGTAAAATAATCATGCAAAAGCGTATCCCTATTGCAGATAATGATAATGCAGGAACGGTACATGATCGATTGATGGTTATGGGTGCTTCGATGGTAACAGAAACGGTAGATGCAATTCTAGACGGCAGAGTTTCACCCGTCGATCAGGAATCTGTCAATGTAAACGAACCGTTAAGGCCTGCTCCCAAAATCTTTAAAGAAACCTGCCGGATCGACTGGAATAAAAGTGCAAAAGATATATTTAACTTTATAAGGGGATTATCTCCTTATCCGGCAGCATGGTGCGAATGGGAAGCTCCCGGCCAGACAGTCTATACTGTAAAAATATTTGAAACCGAAGTTATAAATACGACAAACGGAAAACCCGGGACTTTATATACAGACGGCAAAAAATATATTGAAATATCTTGCGGAAACGGAGGCTTACGATTAAAAGTGCTACAACTTCCCGGAAAAAAAAGACTATCGGCAGAAGAGCTATTACGAGGATTCTCACTCACCGAAGATTTTATTTGCCGATAATGCTAAAAATCGACTCGTACAAAAAAATATTATATATCGTATCTGGGACTTTATGTCTTATTTTAGGGAGTATTGGTCTATTCGTGCCGATACTCCCGACAACCCCGTTTTGGCTACTGACCGCATGGCTCTATACTCGCAGTTCTCCATATCTTTATCGTAAAGTCATGAACATTCCTCTTTTCGGAAACTGCATTCGTAATTTTCATGAATATAAAGCAATCCCTTTACGAGGAAAGATCATAACCATAACAACTTTATGGATTACGATAGGAATATCTATATGGATCATAGCTAAAGTATGGATAGCCATACTTTTGATAGCAATAGCCATCGGTATAACCGTACATATTTTATCATACAAGACCTTACCTCCGGATATACCTAATAAAAAAGATATACACTAAAACTCAGACTTCTACGAACAGAGTATAAAACAAAAACGTTATACTATGAAAATATGTATTCTTCTTGTTTATAATGAAATTTTCTCATGTAAAATTATATCTGCTCTGTATCGTAGTCGGAGGAATGACCGGACTTATTACTGTTCCTTTCCGTTATTTACTCGTGAAGTCTTCTGATTTACGGGACATTCTTTTTTCATCGTCTTACTCTTGGTGGTTTCATCCGGTAATCATAACAATCATGTGGATTATCGGAATAGCAATATGGTATCTTGTAAAAAAATATCCTATTATCTCAGGGAGCGGAATACCTCAAATCGAAGGTGCGATATTCGGAAGATTTCAATTTATCCACCCGCTAAAAGCATTAATAGCTAAATTTATAGGAGGTGTTGCCGGAATAGGTATGGGATTTTCTTTAGGAAGAGAAGGTCCATCTGTCCAGATGGGAGGGTTCATTGCAAAATTAATCGGAAAGTGGGGAAAGGCTAACATCTCCGAACAACGTTATTTATACACAGGCGGGGCAAGTGCAGGCCTCTCTTCTGCTTTTACCGCGCCATTGGCTTCTACGATATTTATCATCGAAGAAGTGGAAAAGTTCGATTCCGTAAAAATCGCCATATCATCACTTTTAGCTGCAATCATATCCGGCTGGATAGCATCTCAGATATTCACGGTCAACTCATATACTTTGATCAATACGGCCTACCCTGATGAAATGAATATTGGCGAAATAGCTATTGCATTTATCCTTTTCTCAACGCTATTGACTATTATAGGAAAAACCTTCAACTATTTATTACTCCGATTTCAAAAGCAATATAGAGGCAGCCGAATACCTGTCTCCATACGTATTCTCGGAATAATCATTGTTACTTATATTTTAGGATATTTCTTTTCAGGATTAGTTGCAGGAGGAGAGAAATTCTTACTAAAAGAGGCAAATGCTATTCATACCGAAATGGGGATATTGGTAATTCTTATTATCATAAAACTTTTATTTACAACGCTTTGTTACGCAACTGGCTTTCCGGGAGGTATCTTCCTCCCGCTATTGGTCATAGGTGGACTTACAGGAAAATTATTCGCACTTCTCTTGATTCGGATCGAAATACTCTCGCCCGAGCATTTTGGCTTTTTCATGCTAATCGGAATGTCAGCTCTATTTGCTGCAGTAGTGAGATCACCCATTACCGGAATCATTCTAATACTCGAAATGACTCAAAAATTCAATATGTTAATACCAATAACCGTTGTCGTAGGCATAACTTATTTTATCAGTGAAATTTGGAAAGTAAAACCTATTTATGATCAATTATACAAAAACTTATTGCCTGCCAATTATTCACAATCGGATGAAAGAATTACTATTCCGTTTGAAATAAATACGGAATCCTATCTCGCCGGCAGAACAAATAAAACAATTAACCTCCCGTACGGTTGCCATATAGAAAATGTAATTCGAAACAATGAATGTATTTCTAATAAAAATTATTCACTCAAACCGGGAGATCAAATCAACATATCTCTTTATTCTAAAGATTTAGAAAAGTTATACCGTTCTTTGAGAAATATAACGAACGAATAAACGTAAACAGACTATTATTCAAGAGATAGAACAGCTAAAGCTAAACGTATCTTGCCATAATCTATTTCACCATTTAACGCTTCATATATAGGCTTCAGATTTTGAGTTTTACTTTCGGAAGATGATATGACATTCGCAACGGACTCGATTTCAAAAACCGAAATATAATTGCTCCAATCTGTCAACTTCCGGGATATGATCAATTCTGCTATATGAGAATAAATCGTAACAAGCTTTAAATTCCGGCTTTCTGCAACCTGCTCGATCGTCAGTCCTTGACGTAAAAGCATCAAAGTCTCGATATAAGAATCGCCTTTTTCTCGTTTAACATTCAATTCTTTACGAAGCAAATCGACAAATTGTTTACCATAGCGAGAAACTTTTGCTTCTCCAACTCCGCTGATCCGGGCAAAATCATATAGCGTAACAGGTTTACGCTCTACCATCTCTTGTAAGACACGATCTGTAAATATCGTATAAGCAGGTTTATCTTCTTCTGCCGCAAGTTTCATTCGCAATCCACGCAATGCTTCAAAAAGTTTTTCGTCATCAGATAATTCTGCAACCTCATGACGCATTGTTTTTTTAGGAGTTTTGGCTACCGGTTGCACAGGTTCATCGGTTACCCATGTAAGCTTAATTTCCAATTCATTCCGAAGGGCTTTCCAACCCAATTCTGTCACAGATAATCGTTCACCCTGATTATAAAGCATTTCGAATAATCCTAACTGCAACATTTGCAAAAGATATCCCTGCCATTGCCGAAATGTCAAATCAGAACCGACTCCGAATGTTTTTATTTTATCATAATTTCTTTTCAGAATTTCTGCTTTATGCGACCCTCGCAAAACATCAATCAACAAATTAAAAGTCACTTGTTGTTCTGTGCGAACGATAGCACTCAAAGCCTTCTGTGCCAATACAGATCCATCAAACCGTTGAGGCGGATTCTTGCAAACATCACAGTTTCCACAATCATGATCGACTGTTTCGCCAAAATAACTGAGTAAAATACGTCTGCGACAAATCGGAGATTCTGCATATTGCTGCATTCGGCGAAGCTTCTCCAAATTGATTTTCTTCTGCCCGCTTTCTTCAGCAAATTTTGAAAGCATTACCACATCACCTAAAGAATAGAACAGCAATGTGTCGCCTTTCATTCCATCCCTTCCGGCTCTCCCGATTTCCTGATAATAACACTCTATACTCTTAGGCATATTATAATGTATGACCCACCGCACATTAGATTTATCGATTCCCATTCCAAAAGCAATCGTAGCACAGATTATCTGTACCCGATCATTCAAGAATGCTTGTTGTGCCGTTTCTCTCTCCCGAGACGACAACCCGGCATGATAAGCTGTCACTGAAATTCCGTATTGAGACAGTTCTCGGACCAATATCTCAGTACTGTTCCGACTCATACAATAAATTATTCCGCTTTGGCGCGGATGCTGTTCTATAAATGAGAGTATTGCTGATAGTTTTTGCTTCTTATTCAGATTTTTACGCACCGAAAGCGTGAGATTGGGACGATCAAAAGAAGATATAAACACCTGAGGATTATCCATAGCAAGCTGAGTCACGATATCTTCACGTGTCAACTTATCCGCAGTAGCAGTCAATGCCATTAACGGCACTTTAGGAAAATATTTTTTAAGGACGGAAAGACGATTATACTCAGGCCTAAAATCATGTCCCCACTGCGAGATACAGTGTGCTTCATCGATAGCAAATAAAGAAATATTCATTTCTCTCAACAGTCCGTCTATCTCACCCATCAACCGTTCAGGAGAAATATACAATAGTCTCAGATCTCCCCGCCGAGCAGCAATCTTTACTTTCACCGTTTCTGTCTCATTTTGCAAACTATTCAGCATTGCAGCAGGAATTCCGTTCGAATCGAGAGTGTCGACCTGATCTTTCATTAAAGCCAATAAAGGAGAAACGACAACCGTCGTTCCTCCTTTTATAATTGCAGGTATCTGATAACAGAGAGATTTTCCTCCTCCCGTAGGCATTAATACCAAACAATCGCGACCGGATATAATCGTATCGATTATTTCAGCCTGTTGGAGACGGAATGTATCATATCCATAATATTTCTTCAGGATCTGTAACGGAGTGTTCTGGTTCAAAGTCATCTAACGTCCTATGCATTCGTAATCAAAACCCAAAGCTTTTACCTCTTCCCGGTCATAGATATTGCGACCGTCCAATATATAAGGGGTTTTCATTAACTTGCGGATAACTGCCCAAGAAGGTAATCTAAACTGTTTCCATTCAGTCACCAACATCAAACAGTCTGCATCGATCAGAGCATCATACATATCATCGACAAAAATAATATGATCCTCGCCTAACCGACGTTTAGCCTCAGGAATAGCGATAGGATCATAAGCTTTTACAACACATCCGGCCTTGACCAAAGCATCAACCAACAACAGAGACGGGGCATCTCTCATGTCATCGGTTTCCGGCTTGAACGAAAGCCCCCAAACCGCAATCGTTTTTCCCGATAACTTATTTGAATAATAAGCAGACAACTTCTTAAACAAAATCATTTTCTGCTCGTCATTCACCCGTTCTACTGCTTTCAGAATTTCAAGATCGACATCGTTTTCCGACGCAGTCTTTATCAACGCCCGAACATCTTTCGGAAAACATGACCCTCCATATCCGCAACCGGCATACAAAAATTTGCTGCCAATACGTTCATCACTTCCGATTCCTGCACGCACCATATTTATATCAGCACCGACTTTCTCACAAAGATTAGCAATATTATTCATAAAACTGATGCGGGTAGCCAACATCGCATTTGCCGCATATTTAGTCATTTCGGCCGATGGAACATCCATAAATATAATACGGAAATTATTGATCAAAAACGGTTTATAAAGACGAGACAACAAAGCTTTCGCTTTTTCTGATTCTACTCCGACAACGACACGATCGGGATGCATAAAATCATTCACAGCATTTCCTTCTTTCAAAAACTCGGGATTAGAAGCAACGTCAAATTGAATATCCAGATTCCGAATATCCAACTCGTCTTGTATAGCCTTACGCACCAAAGCTGCAGTTCCCACAGGGACAGTACTCTTCGTAACAACAAGCAAGTATTTATTCATCGTGCGTCCGATAGTACGTGCAACCTCCAAAACATAACTTAAATCGGCACTTCCATCTTCGTCGGGAGGAGTACCTACCGCACTAAAAACAATATCCACATCATTAATACATGAAGCCAGATCTGTCGTAAAATTCAATCGTCCGTCATTACAATTCTTTTTAACCAACTCTTCTAAGCCCAGTTCATAGATGGGAATTATACCGTTTTTAAGCTTTTCGATTTTAGTCCGGTCAACATCAACACAAATAACATTCGCTCCCATTTCAGCAAAACAGGTTCCTGTTACCAAACCCACATAACCGGTTCCGACAATTGCAGTTTTCATAATCTATGCTTCTATATTTAATACTTTAATTCTCAAATTAATTCCGGAAAATTCAAATAAGTCTCCAACATTTTCTAATCAAAATGCATTCTTATCACCTTTAAAAATACCGATTAAAGTTAAAAAGATAATCTTCATATCGAGCATAAAGTTCCAATTTTCAATATACCAAACATCATACTCTACTCTCTTTTCCATCTGCCAAAGTTCTTTTGTTTCTCCTCGATACCCATTTACTTGCGCCCATCCCGTCAAACCGGGTTTTATGAAATGACGCACCATATATTTATCGATAATCGCCGAGTAGTCTTTGGTATGCTTCAGCATATGAGGACGAGGACCGACAACCGACATCTCTCCTTTAAAAACATTAATAAACTGCGGCAATTCATCCAGACTTGTCTTTCGCAAAAACTCACCGATACGAGTTATACGGGGGTCTCCTTTAGTTGCCTGAAGTTTATCACTTTCATTATTTACCCTCATCGTCCGAAATTTCAAACAATTAAATTCCCGTCCCATAAAACCTGTACGTTTTTGCTTGAACAATACAGGACCGGGTGATGACAATTTCACGCATATAGCTATCGGTAGCAACCACAAAGGAGAAAGTAAAAGAATAACTGAGGAAAAAACGAAATCGAAAAAACGTTTGACTGCCCTCATCTCCCACCTCTGCAAGGGTTCTTCCCGAACAGACAATACCGGAACTCGTCCCATAATCTGAAAATGCAGCCTACGTAAGACATAACGGCTGATTTCCGGCACGATAAAAAAACGGATGGCATGACGCTCGGAAAACTGGAGTAAATTTAATATTTTAGCATCCTGAGATCCCGGAAGCGCACAATAAATTTCGTCTACATTATTTTCCAATGCAAATTTTTCGACCATACCGATATCGCCCAACAATTGGGGAATCTGGCCTTTCAACTCTGCATTATCATCAAAGAAACCCAAAAATTTATACCCATATCCTAAATCAGAATGCAATTCCCGAAACAGCATCAAACCGGTTTTTCCTGCACCTACAATAATGATTCTCTTAAAATTAAAGCCCTTACTTCGATAATATTTAAGAACCCTACTTGCCAATAACCACCAAAGATTCAAGGATATAAAGAAACCTACAAAAAATGTAAGCAGAACGATCGTCCCGACCTCAATTTGCAAAAATGTCAGCAGCAATATAAAAATCAGAAACAATAATACTACCGACTCAGAAGCCGCCAATAATAAAGAATCGATATAGATAATACGGGTATTATGTATCTGATTAAACATCAATACTACCGGGAAATAAGATATATTCAGTAAAAGCCAAACTATTTTCTGATTGAATTGATGGGTCATATCTGAATCGAAAAACAGATAAACCATAAGGAAAACAAGATTGATACAACAAAAATCTCCAACTGCAACCAATCCCCTTATAAAACGTCCTCTATCTCTTCTTTCCATATTATCAAACACTTATTTCACAATAGAAACATCTATGTGATTATCGATAAAACAGCCCGTAACAAACCTCAGTCTGTTACGAGCCGTACAAATCTTTACTTATTTTACAGATTCTCGTCGATCAATTCGATTTTTTGAGCAATCAGCTGCATTTCATCTTTTAATTTTTGCATTTTCCGTTCCATTTCCTTGAGCATGCCTCCTCCGCTTTTTGAAGAGATATTTAAAAAGCCCATATTATTTTCGTACGTCTGCAACTCCGCTTTAACATGTTCATACGAACGCATCAATCGTTCTCTTTCCCGATATAATTTATTTTGAGCTTGGTCAGAAGACGCCATTTGTTGGACAGCAGAAGTAAAGGAATTTAAACGATTCTTGGTTTCATTCATGTTCAAACGTTTAAAATGCTTATCCAATGCAGCCTGATAACTCTTATAAATTTTGTCTTTCTCTTTGAAAGGAACATGTCCTATCTGATTCCATTCGGCCATCAAAGTCTTTACCAAAGCAACCGCTTCGCTCGGAGCCATTGCTTCGTCAAGAGCATTTAGTTTTTCAATGACAGCTTTTTTCAACAGAAGATTTTCCTGTTCAACTTGACGTACAGAAGCTGTCTGCTTATTTTTTTGTTCAAAGAAATAGTCGCAAGCCGCAATAAAACGAGTCCATACAGCATCCGAATATTTTTTTGCAACCGGACCTATAGTTTTCCATTCTTTCTGAATAGCTATCATCTGATCGGTTGTATTTTTCCAATCAGTACTGTCTTTCAGAGCTTCAGCCTTTTCGCACAAAGCTTTCTTTTTCTCAAGGTTGAGAGACATCTCGTCTTTCACTCGTTTGAAATACTCCGCCTTTTGTTTAAAGAACTCATCACATGTTTTACGGAAACGTTCGAATAAAGCATTATTCACCTTACGGGAAGCGAAACCTATACCTTTCCATCGTTCTTGCAATGCTATAATATCTTTTGTTTTTTCATCCCAAGCACTAAACGATTTCAACGCAGTCATATCGATAGCTTCAATTTCCTCACATATCGCAATTTTCGCCGCTTCATTTTTTTGCTCGTCAGCCTTCAAAATTTCAAAATGCTGCTGATGAGCCTTATTAATTACTGTAGAAGCCGCCTTGAACCGATTCCACAAATCTTCACGCAACTCTTTTGCTACCGGTCCTATAGCTCTCCACTCGTCATGCAAAGTTTGTAAAGACTTAAAAGCAGCCACAACATCATCATTTTTAGCTAATGCTTCGGCCGACTCACAAATTGCCAATTTCAGATCAAGATTTTTTTTGAAGTCATAATCTCGCAACTCTTTGTTGATTTTTAATAAATCATAAAAGTGCTCGACATATAATTGATAATTTTTCCATAATTCATTAACAGCAGAAGCCGGAACATCCGTAATTTCTTTGAATGCCTGTTGTAATTGTTGAAAATCATTATAATGCTTATTGATATTATCAGAATCTTCGGTAATTTTCTTTATTTCTTCAAGAATAGATTTTTTACGCAGAAGATTTTCTTCTTTCACTTTTTCTTGTTGCTCAAGCAGTTTTGCCTTTTTTTCTTTAAACACATTCAACAAGCCTTTCAATGTCTCTTCACACTCATCAGGCTCAAGAGTAAATCCTGATGTGTCACCAGTCTCTTCTTCAAACTTCCGACGAGCTTCCTCTACTTCATTTTTACGAAGCTTATAGTAATTTTGTTTCAACGAATCTATCTCGTCTTTTACAGACTCGACAGGTTGATCTACAAGTTCTTTGACTCTCGCTACTATTTCTTCTCGCGATAGTTTATTTTCAACCAATTTATTTTCTTTGGCAGTTTCTGGTAAAGAAACATTTTCCGTGGTAATGTTCTCCTCTGCCTGAGCAGACTTCTCCAACAAAGGAGCTTCATGAAGGTCCATCATATTCAAATTCTTTAAGAAAAAAAGCTAATTACTTTAGAGAGACAAAATAAAAAAATTATTTTGTCAAATCATATAAAAAGCTTCACTTTTTTCAAAGATTTCTTTTTTTTCGGAAACAAAGATGCAAATCATTCTAAAATTTCAATACAACCAAATCCCAAATTGACTTTATCTCCCAATCCGGTATTATGAATCAACTGATGCAAAACAGGATGCAATGTCAGCTTAAATTTATACATATAACCGATAATCTTCGATTCTTCTTTTGTAAAACGTTTTATAAATATACCTTTTCGCTTAGGTTCAGATAAGAGCTCAAAATTAAAATTCATATCGCCAGAAAAATCTTTCCCATAAAAATGACGATACTTTTCCAGAATATGATCCAATAATATCTCTCCATATCCCGGAGTAGAGGGACTCACATATTCTATACTTCTATTAGGACGAACATGCACAAATACAATAGGAGATAATGAAAGATAGCTCAACGTCTCAGGATAAAAATCCATATCTGTTTTTATTATGTCATCCACTTGCAATTCTACTTGAGTATGACGATCTCCTATCAACAAAATTTTTCCTGCAAAAAGCGCTTTTATAAAATCTTCAGTACCACGCTCCGGCAAACAAGAAATCCATAATTGTACTCTTTTCGAAAGAATAAAAAGACGATCGGTTTCGACTTTTATTTTAGGAATATAAAAATTTGAGATAGATAATAACCTATATTTCACACTCATTTCCGGTAAGAACCCATTCATCCTCAACCACTGTTCATACAGTTCTTTATTATCAGTCAATATTCGATGAATGCAAGAAGATAATTCATATTGGTAACTCACCGGAAGTACATTTCCAGAATGTTCTGAATTTACTGTAAGTATCAACTTAAATCGCATATATTCCCCCATTTATTCACAATAAAGGTTATCGGGCAAAATCTCTACAGCCCCGTTTCTACCTGTATTGATTGTCTTTCTTATATTAATCTAACTACTCTAAAATCACAAAATGGATTTTATCAATTCTACTATATATGCAAAAACGGTTTATGATAAGTCTCCGTCTGCACGATAATATAGAGTAGAACTATTCTCCTCAACAAATGCTCTTTCTGCTACTTCTTTCAGCATACGGGAAGTGATACCTTTATATTTTTCCATTTCACTATCGATATTTTCGGCTCTATCCAATAATTCGTAATAGGCTAAATTAGTTGCTTTATTCAAGTAATTAATATTGGAAAACAGATCGTTTGACTCAAATTTATTGACTACTTTTTGCAATTCATACGCCGACACCTCATTCTCTCCCAATCTACGCAACTCTTCAACAATAGCACGATCTGCCTCCTCTAAAGAAATTCCTTTATTGACTTTTCCCTTGATCATAAACAATCCGGCATCTATATCACCTGTAATACTGGCATCTATATCGGCAAACAGTTTCCGATCCATAACAAGCCGTTGAAACAACCGGGAAGATCGTCCATTGGATAGTATGTCGGATAACAAGTCAAAGCAATGATATTCTTTATCCATTCTCCGGCACATGTGATACACCTTCGTAATCGAATCTAACGGTACAGAACGTGAAACTTCCTGAAACCGTGCAGACTTCTGAACAGGCTCTGCCGGTAAATTCCGAGGCTCTATATCTCTTCGCTCTATCGTGCCAAACCATTTTTCGGTAAGTTCAACAGCTTCTTCAAAAGAGATGTTTCCCGTAACTGCCAAAATGGCATTATTCGGAGCATAATGTTTATAAAAGAACGACTTCACATCTTCCAGTTTTACCTGTTCGATATGCTCAACCCGTTTCCCTATCGTAGGCCACCTGTACGGATGCACTTTATATGCCAATGGCCTTATCAATAACGGAATATCACCGTACGGCTGATTCAGGTTACGCTGCTTAAATTCTTCGATTACGACTTGCTTCTGTACGGACAGACTTTTTTCCGAGAAATCAAGCCCGAACATACGATCCGACTCCAGCCAAAAAGCTGTTTCTACATTCTGACGCGGAACTACCGAATAATAATTCGTTATATCATTACTTGTCCACGCATTATTCTCACCACCGGCTTTTTGCAACGGAGTATCGAAATCGGGAATATTAACAGACCCACCGAACATCAGATGCTCAAACAAATGAGCAAACCCTGTACAATCCGGATTTTCATCCTTAGACCCGACATCATACAAAAGGTTTAATGCCACCATCTGAGTTTCTTTATCCTGATGGTGAATTAAACGCAATCCATTTGACAGACAATATCTATTAATCCGAATCACTATTCTATAATTTTCATTCGCATTGAAATATCTTTTTTCGGGCGATCAGCTTTACCGGTAGTCACCGATTGTATTTTATCAACAATATCCAGCCCCTCGACGACTTCACCGAATACAGTATATTCACCGTCCAAATGAGGAGCACCGCCCACCGATGTATATGCCGTTTTTTGCTCCGGAGTGAACATTACCGGACCTTCCTCCATCAAAATTTCATGAGTCCGAGCAATAAGAGTATCTTGCAAAGCCATCAACCCTTCTTGATCACGATTTTTACGCAACTGCATAATTTCCGACCTATGCTCTCCCACCAAACGATTAAAGATATTCCGTTCTTTCATTTGAGTGAGCTGCTGTTCCAAACTTTTCAATTTCCCTTCAGAATATACGTTTCCGGTAACTATATAAAACTGAGATCCGGAAGACTCTTTTTTCGGATTCACTTCATCTCCCTGACGAGCCGCAGCCAAAACTCCTTTTTTATGGAAGTATAAAGGATACACGATTTCTGCAGGAAGGGTATATCCCGGTCCTCCGCTCCCCAATGTTCTATCAGCAACAGCTCCTTTAGAGTCAGGATCTCCGCCCTGTATCATAAAATCTTTTATAACCCGATGAAACAAAAGGCCGTCATAATAGCCTTCTTTTACCAATTTGACAAAATTATCTCTATGAAGAGGCGTTTCATTATATAGTTTGACCTTAATATCGCCCAATTCAGTTTCAATCAATACATAAACATGTTCTTTGTTTACAGACGTACAACCCATACAAAATAAAATTAAACAGATTATTAATTTACTTATTCCTTTTTTCATAAAGAGAAACCACTCTAAAATCTTTACAAAGATAATCAGCAAGTCCTAATATATCGTAAAAAAATGGCTTTTTGACAGATATTTAATTCTTCCTATATTTAAAATCTGTTCCACAATCAAAGCAATGAAACCTCTTACGGATTGCAAACGGATATACCTGAAGGAATATGGATATAAATATAGTCAACCAATTATATTTATGTTGGACAGAAGCTCCATAAGCAACATTTCGTGAGCCACAAACAGGGCATACAGGCCCGTCATCCACCAAACTATTCACACCTTTTTGATCTTCAGGAATAAAAGAAGCTTCTTGTTGCTCTTTAACTAATCTTATCGCACTCTCAAGATCTCTCTCAAACACAGACAATTTTATTCCTCCTAGTCCTTGATTATATAAAGGATAAACCGACAAAACATTCTCATCCGATATAAAAGACGGAATTGCATTATCATCTAATATACCTTTAACAAGATATGCTTCCGTCAAATCACCGAAAGTCATAAAGACCACTATATTATCACCTGCCATGATATAATAATTTATTTTGAATCAAATATATGGATTATATCATAAATGTATACTATTTTCAATCAACTAAAAGAAAAAATATATATTTACAATAAAGAAATATTATCAAGTCATTTTTACGTTTTTCCCGAAAATATATTTATTCCTATTCCAACAAAATCGCTACCAAACTTTTACTCATTATCAAATTTCTCACAGTATATAATAAAGTTTTTATTATCTTTGTAACTTCATTTTAGGGAATCAAGCATTTGCTTATACCTTGTTTTTATCCGAAAATATGCAAAATGAATTAAATACTGCTATCCGTGCTGCCATTGAAGCAGGCTCAGAGATTATTAAAATATATTCCGATCCGAACGCAGATTTCAAGATCGAACAAAAAGCAGATAATTCTCCTCTCACGATAGCCGATAAAAAATCAAATGAAATAATTTTATCTTTTCTGAATCAAACTCCTTATCCGGTATTAAGTGAAGAAGGAAAAAGTATTGACTATTCTATTCGCGAATCATGGGAAAAATTATGGATAGTAGATCCTTTAGACGGAACTAAAGAATTTATTAAACGTAACGGAGAATTTACCGTCAACATAGCCCTTGTAATAAACGGAGTCCCTGAATTGGGTGTAATCTATGTTCCTGTAAAAAGAACTCTTTATTACGGTCTGACCGGATACGGAGCATATAAAATCGAAAATATTGATGCAAAACCTGAAAATTTGTCTGCCGAAAATTTAAGACAATTTGCTATTCAATTACCGATTAAAAGAGAAAAACGTCCATTCACAGTTGTAGCGTCCCGTTCACACTTGAGTCCTGAAACAGCTTCTTTTATTGCAGAATTACAACAAAAACACCCAGATTTAGTAACAACTTCAATAGGAAGCTCTATAAAAATCTGCCTCGTAAGTGAAGGTAATGCTGATATTTACCCGCGTTTTGCCCCGACAATGGAATGGGACACGGCTGCCGGACATGCAATAGCTCGTGCAGCAGGGAAAGAAATATACCATACAGACCGGCAAACACCAATCTCCTATAATAAAGAAAATTTACTTAATCCCTGGTTTATAGTTGAATAAGCCTAAATAAATTTTGAATACATCGAAATGAGTATAGATGCTATTATTGTTTTAACCGCCCTGATAGCCATGTTGATTGTCCTGGCAATGGATAAAATGAGACCCGGTCTTACATTATTGCTGGTGGCTATAGGTTTTATGCTCATGGGAATTATTACTCCCAAAGAAATGGTAGCAGGATTCAGCAACCAAGGGATGATAACGGTTGCCATCTTATTTCTGGTCAGTGAAGGGGTCAGAAGATCCGGAGCTCTGGATTATTTGATAAAAAAAATATTGCCCCAAACTAAGACGTCTGTCAGAAAAGCTCAATTTAGGATGCTTCCGACGATTAGTTTCATCTCTGCATTTCTAAACAACACAGCTGTAGTCGTTATTTTTGCCCCGATCATTAAAAAATGGGCGGAATTTGTAAATATGCCTTCGCAAAAATTTTTGATTCCCCTCTCATACGCTACCATTTTGGGAGGACTCTGTACTTTAATAGGAACTTCGACCAATCTTGTTGTTCATGGGATGATGCAAGAATCAGGGTACGAAGGTCTAAAAATGTTCGAACTAAGCAAAATCGGCATTATCATAACAATCGCGGGACTTATCTATATTTTCATTGCCAGCAAAAAATTACTGCCGGGAAATAATCTCAACGGAGATACCGGGAAAGAAATAAAAGAGTATTATTTCGATGCGATCGTTCCTGAAGACAGCCTCCTGACAGGAGCGGTAATAGATCACGGACATTTTAAGGAAATTCCTCAAATGAGCGTTTATGGAGTATATCGTAACAATAGCTTCATGCCGGCTGATAAGCAACGTATTATTTTACGGGCATCAGACCAAATTATTCTGGCAGGAAAATCTTCCAGCTTAAAAACGCTTATCAGCATAGAGGGAATAAAACTGACTTGTTTACAAAATGTAGATAAAGACTTTATCCAATCAGCCGTAAAATTGGTAGAAGTTGTTTTAGGACCACGCTTCCCCGGTATCGGGCAAACATTGGGTAAATTCGACTTTTTCCGACATTATGGAGGAATTGTCACCGCCGTAAATCGTAACGGAGAACGCATCACTACCGGTTTGAATAAATTAAAACTACAAGAAGGTGACAACCTCGTTCTACTTACGGATGACTCTTTCATATCGACATGGGGAGATTCAAAAGTGTTTTATCTCGTATCCGATGCCAGAGATTTTGAAATTCCTCAACAAAAAAGCCGACGTTGGCTTGCTTCGGTCATTCTTATCTTTATGATTGTTGGAGCGACAATCGGGGAATATATGCCCAAAGTCAACGGTATGAAAATAGATATGTTCTACTTCGCTGCCGCCGCTTTATTTGCCATGACTGCATTAAAAATATTCCCGGCAAAAAAATATACAAAATACGTAAGTTGGGATGTATTGATCGCCATAGCATCGGCATTTGCAATTAGTCAGGCAATGACAAACTCTGGAATAGCCAATATTATCGCCGGTGTAATTATAGATATAGTGAAAGATTATGGTCCGCATGCCGTACTGGCTGCATTATTTCTTATCACCAACATCTGCACCGAAACGATCACGAACAATGCCGCAGCAGCACTTACTTTTCCGATAGCGCTATCACTCTCCACTGAATTAGGTGTAGATCCGATGCCGTTTTTTATTACAATCTGTGTCGCTGCATCAGCAAGTTTTTCTATTCCGATCGGATATCAGACCAATCTGATCGTACAAAGTGTCGGAGGTTACAAATTCAAAGATTTCCTTAAAATAGGACTACCGCTCAATTTAATAATATTTATTTTATCTATCATATTGATCCCCCTCATTTGGGAATTTACACCTATAAAATAATTATAATATGGAAGAGAGACATATTTACCCTATATTCGATCGAATGCTGCAACGTAGCGACCGGGAAAATCTTCTGAAACAAAAAGGTCTTATGCTCTGGTTCACAGGGTTATCGGGTTCTGGGAAAAGTACATTAGCCATCGCACTGGAAAGAGAATTATACCAAAACGGTATATTATGCCGAATCCTCGACGGCGATAATATTCGCAGCGGCATCAATAACAATCTCGGTTTTTCTGAAGCCGACCGAATTGAAAATATTCGGAGGATCGCTGAAGTATCTAAACTGTTTGTAGATTGCGGAATTGTCACCATCGCTGCGTTCATCAGTCCGACAAACGAAATACGGCAAATGGCTGCCGATATAATAGGTAAAGACGACTTTATGGAAATTTATGTAAGCACTCCGCTTGAAGTGTGTGAGCAACGCGATGTAAAAGGGTTATATAAAAAGGCAAGAAAAGGTGAAATAAAAGACTTCACGGGTATATCTTCACCTTTTGAAATTCCGGAACAGCCTGATCTGACAATCGATACATCTACTCAAAGTTTAGAGGAGAGTGTAGCAATCCTTAAGAAAACTGTTTTTCCAAGAATAGTTTCTTTTAACATTTAATTCGGTTCAGTATCTTACTGAATGAGTATTTTTGCGCCTAAAATTAAATTAGAACAACACATGTCAACTTATAAACTAAGTCATTTAAAAGAACTGGAATCAGAAGCCATACACATTATACGGGAAGTAGTGGCGGAATTTGAAAATCCGGTAATGCTATACTCCATAGGGAAAGATTCTTCTGTAATGGTACGTCTGGCAGAAAAAGCTTTTGCTCCGGGACGTCCGCCTTTCCCTCTAATGCATATCGACTCTAAATGGAAATTTAAAGAAATGATCGAATTCAGAGACAAATATGCCAAAGAGCATGACTGGAATTTGATCGTGGAATCTAATATGGAAGCTTTCAAAGCCGGTGTTGGCCCTTTTACTCACGGAAGTAAAGTTCACACGGATTTAATGAAAACCCAAGCTCTTTTAAATGCTCTCGATAAATATAAGTTCGACGCTGCTTTCGGTGGAGCTCGCAGAGATGAAGAAAAGTCTCGTGCAAAAGAACGTATTTTTTCATTCCGCGATCGTTTTCATCAATGGGATCCTAAAAACCAACGCCCCGAACTTTGGGATATTTACAATGCACGAGTGCACAAAGGTGAATCGATTCGGGTATTTCCTCTCTCTAACTGGACAGAACTCGACATATGGCAATATATCCGGTTAGAAAATATTCCTATTGTTCCTTTGTATTTTGCCAAAGAACGTCCGATCGTCAATATAGATGGAAATCTAATCATGGTAGATGACGACAGAATGCCCGAAGAATACCGTAAAAAGGCAAAAATGATGAAAGTCAGATTCCGCACTTTAGGGTGTTATCCTCTTACAGGAGCGATAGAGTCTGATGCCGATACTATTGAAAAAATCGTAGAGGAAATGATGGTTACTACCAAATCGGAACGTACGACTCGGGTAATAGATTTCGATCAAGAAGCCAGTATGGAACAGAAAAAAAGAGAAGGTTATTTTTAAGGACAGAAAAGATGGCAACAAAACTAAATATATCCGATTTTCTCGACCAAGACGAGAAAAAAGATTTACTTCGTTTACTAACTGCCGGCTCGGTAGATGACGGGAAATCGACATTAATAGGTCGTTTGCTTTTTGACAGCAAGAAATTGTATGAAGATCAACTGGATGCTTTGGAACGTGACAGCAAGCGAGTCGGAAACGCAGGTGACAACATCGACTACGCTCTATTATTAGACGGGCTAAAAGCTGAACGTGAACAAGGCATCACAATAGACGTAGCTTACCGATATTTTTCTACAAACAAACGGAAATTTATCATTGCCGATACTCCGGGTCACGAACAATATACCCGAAACATGATCACCGGAGGCTCGACAGCAAACCTTGCAATTATTCTCGTCGATGCACGCACCGGTGTTATTACCCAAACACGCCGACACACTTATCTTGTATCTCTTCTCGGCATTAAGCATGTAGTTTTGGCGGTTAATAAAATGGACCTTGTAGAGTATGACCAACAGGTATTCGACAAAATAGTAGATGAGTACAAGCAATTTGTAACTCCATTGGGCATTCCCGACATCAACTGCATCCCATTGTCGGCTTTAAAAGGAGATAATGTCGTAGATAAATCGGACAATATGCCTTGGTATAAAGGGACTGCCTTACTTGACTTTCTCGAAACCGTACACATTGCCAACGACCATAACTTAAAAGACTTCAGATACCCGATACAATATGTATTGCGCCCCAATTTAGACTTCAGAGGTTTTTCCGGGAAGATATCCTCCGGAATCGTGCGTAAGGGCGATAAGGTCATGGCTATTCCGTCAGGAAAAATATCCCATGTAAAAGGGATTCATGTATATGAAGGAGAATTAAATGAAGCTTTTTCTCCCCAATCGATTACTATTACATTAGAAGATGAAATAGACTTATCGAGAGGTGAAATGCTCGTACATCCCGATAATCTTCCCCGTATCAGCAGAAATTTTGAAGCAATGCTCGTGTGGATGGATGAAAAACCTATGGACAGGGATTTGCAATATTACATTAAACATACAACAAATACGACAAGAGTCAGAATAGACCAGATCCGCTATAAAGTAGATGTTAATACCATGGAACAATCCATGACCGAGAATCTCCAATTAAACGAGATCGGTCGTGCCGTATTCATGACTAACAAGCCTTTATTTTTCGATCCTTACAAACAAAATAAAAGTTGCGGAGCATTTATTTTGATCGATCCGATTACCAACAATACCTGCGCCGTAGGAATGATCATCGATCAAGTAGATGAATCGGATCTTGCATCAACCATTACAAAAGAAGATTGTGAACGCATGAGAGAGGGAAAATCCCTCGTTTCGACAGAAGAACGCATAAAAACGTTAGGACAGCAAGGAAAATTATTCGTTATTTCCGGAAAAGAACTCTCTTCGGTCAGAGAGTTTTCAGGGATATTGGAACGACGTTTATTCGACACAGGCCACATTGCAGTCGTATTCGACTCCAAAACCTTGGGCGTCTCAGGAAAAGATATGCTATCTTTAGGTTTTGCTCTACAAGAACAGGGTATTATTGTAATTTGCATCGATTCGCGAAATGAAATCACCGATGTTCCGGAAAAGACGGTTACCATACGATTATCCGATGAAAAAACAAACGATACGATAAGTTCCGAAAACGACCAATGCACAGTATTTTGTCAAAATATATCTTCGGCAGTAGAGGACATCATCAACATCAAGTTATCATAATATGGGTTTATTAGAATTTTCGAAACTTCCGATCAACACTCTTGTTGGTGCAGACTGGAAAACATTTAAAGGAGTTACCGAGGGGCGCATTGTCGATAAAGGGTATAAACAAAAATATTACTTGACAAAATCAGTATGCCGGTTATTGAGTTTATTACAACCATTCGAAGATCGCAAGTACAAAAAGTTACTTGCAGATAAAAAAATAGAAAATGATCCGGTATTCATACTCGGTCACTGGAGAAGCGGAACAACTTTTGTCCATAATGTATTTTCCTGCGATAAACAATTCGGATATAATACAACTTATCAAACCGTATTTCCCAATTTGATGTTATTCGGACAATCGTTCTTCAAGAAACAGACATCCTTGCTTATGCCGGATAAAAGACCGACTGATAACATGGAGTTAAAAGTGGATCTTCCTCAAGAAGAAGAATTTGCATTGTCCAATATGATACCATATTCTTTTTACAATTTTTGGTTTTTCCCAAAATATTGGCAAGAATACAGTAAAAAGTATCTGCTTTTTGAAGATATTACACCTAAAGAACTGGAAGCATTTAAATCTGTTTTCGAACGTTTGATCAAAGTGTCGCTGTGGAATACGAAAGGTAGTCGCTTTTTGTCAAAAAATCCGCCTCATACGGGAAGAATACCTCAATTGTTGGAGATGTTCCCGAATGCGAAATTCATATATTTGATGAGAAACCCATATACCGTATTCGAATCGACAAGAAGTTTCTTTACAAACACCATACAACCTTTGAAATTAGAAGATTTCTCGAACCAGGAAATTCAAGATAATATTGTCAAGACATACCGAGATTTATATTGCAAATATGAAAAAGACAAAAACCTTATCCCCAAAGGGAATCTTATAGAGGTCAAATTCGAAGATTTCGAAAAGAATGCCTTGGAGATGACCAAGAATATTTACGAATCGCTATCTATTCCCGGTTTTGAAAATGCCCGTCCGGCAATCGAAGCTTATTTGGATACAAAAAAGGGATATAAAAAGAACCAATATAAATACGAAGAAGAAACAGTACGCATCGTAGAGAACAATTGGGACTTTGCTTTGAAGGACTGGGGATATGAATTATAAATTCATCCTTTAAAATACTTATTTCCAAACAAAAAAGTCACTCTAAAATCGAATGGTTTAGAGTGACTTTTATTATAATTCAAACTTGTCATTTCGCGTCTGAAACAGAAGTGTACAGAACAACCCCTCGACGGCTAATAACCCAGATGTCGTCTTCTTTTGTTACATTATATGTATCATCATCTTCCTGATTCCATGCATACCCGCCTTTCGGCAAAGAACGGCGGTCCAACACAGGCTGAATATCTTCTTCAGGAAGGAATAACTCTACTTGCAATGAATCGGGAGAGAAAACCAAAAAGGCCGAAGAAGTAGCATTTTTATCAGTTTGCGAATTCATCCGTATTCCCGTCTCAAATATGCGGATGCAATCTTTTTTTACTTCAGACCACATATATCCGGCAGCCGCGTTACAGCCATGTTCATCCATAGCCACTCCCACTTCCTTAACATAAGGTTCATATATCAAAACAGTCTTTCCGTCATTCCCTTCAATAATAAGCCTTTCATTTTCCATCGATGCAAAATGAGAACCGGACAATGCTTTCATATATATGTCTTCAAATTCAAGATCCGGACAAGCCATCATAGTCATACCTCCCGGGTCCATCACAAAACCTTTTTCTTTAGACAATTCATAACGCCCCATAAAACGATTGCAACCAGCCATACCGTAAACGGTATTTGTATCGGTAAAAAATATTGTCAATTTCTCAGCCGGCAATTTTTGCAGTGTATCTCCATTCTTAAATTCGGATAATACCCATTCCTGAGATGCCAACTCTTGTTTATCTATAAGCTTTTTCCCTTTGCAGGCAACCAGAAATATTGCCGTCAAGGATAATACCATTATAAAACACTTTTTCATAATATCAATACTTTTAATTATTTTCTCAGTATAAAAACATTCATCATTGCCTAACGTCCGTGAAATTTCGGTATTAAAAAAACAAACAATATTTCAAAGATAATGAAAATATAGACAAACAAATCAAAATCATACAGAATATGCCAAACGCAGATAATCTGATAATGAAGTCAAAGAATGAGTCCATTCCAACGATGCAGAATCCTTTTTAAAAAACCAACTTTTAATTCCGGATTTCAATTTCGGCAAAGAATTTTCCCTATTCAACAACTTTTGCAGCGTATAACCAGTCTGATCGAACTCATTGCGAACTATAGCAACAGCAACAGAACTTAATCGTTTTACAACAAATATCGACAAATGCATATCTAAAAGTGCTTCTTCATATATACTGAGGTCTATCGGCTCGTACTCTATCTTATATCCCATTTGTCGAGAGAGTTTATCTGCAATATCCTCAAAAGAGTATGAAATCTCATGCGTCAACGTAAATACTCTATTTTCAGGCTTATTCTCTATCAATAATTCAGAGATGACTTCCGCCACATCTTTCGAAGAGACAAAACCTATACGACCATTTCCTCCCGGATAATAGATATGCCGACCTTCGATCGACGTTCCTATAAAGAAAGGGAGATATTCCATCAACATGTTGACTCTAAGAATCGTATAAGGTATTCCCGATGATTTTATAAGACTTTCGATTTCCCTATCCTCACGTACCATCCGGGAAGATATCCCGGAATGAGAAACAGAACTGACAAACATAATATGTCCGACCTTCGCTCCCTGAGCACACCTTATTAAATTGGTATATGCCGATCGGTGATCTTGCAAAAAATTAGAATTACAAATCAAAAGTCGGTCGATATCTTGAAAAGCCTTATCTAAAGAAGGCATATCAAACAAGGATACTTCAGATATCTCGGTATTTAAATATTTAAGAGATGGCAAACCCTGCTGTCGATCTGCCATTACCCGAACAGGTATTACAGATCTCTTTTCATCTAAAGCAACCAGTACATCATTACCTAAACAATTGACAATGTCCGTTACTAATATCATAAAAATAGTTTTTACAATAGAACAATATCATATTGAGAAAAGTTCTTCAAATATTCTAAGAATCTATTTAAAAGCAAGCGACAAAATGTTAACAAAGAACCTTTATTTTGTTAACTCGCTATCCACATTTAACAAATCATGTTAAATAAAAAACTATTCCGATCGACATATTTGTTTTATACGAAAACATATCTTTATATTTGATACAGATTTTCATGGAATTAAGGTTTAGGTTAATTAAGTAGTAAAAAAGATAAGGCTGTCGGGATGACAGCCTTATCTTTTTTATGTTTTTTGTCTATTCATAATTCCTCATCGGACAAATGTTTCGGTAAAAACAAATTCAATAATGTATAACCGATAATACCGGCAAGTAATGAACCTAACAGAATACCCATTTTTGCCTGATTCAGTAATAATTCACCTCCGGGCATATCACCGTACGAAAGATTTGCAATGAAAAGAGAAACGGTAAATCCTATTCCTCCTAAAGCAGATACTCCTGCAATCGTTTTCCATGTAGCTCCATGAGGCATAGGCACCCATCTCATCTTTATTGCAATAAAAGTAAAAGAGAATATTCCGAAGAATTTTCCCAATACAAGTCCTAAAAATATTGCCAGACTGACCCCTTGGAAAACAGAAGAGAGGTCAAAACCATCTAATGCTATGCCGGCATTAGCAAAAGCAAATAAAGGAATAATCAAATAATTTATGAGGGGATGCAATGTGTCTTCCAGATCTTGCAACGGACTAATAACCTTATCGGAGGCTGATTCGACACACTTTAATAAATTCAACTGCTCTTTACTCAAAATATGTGTCTCACCACTTTCTTGATTTTCAGATGCCGGAAAACGGGAAACCGTATCTCTAATTTTGTTAATAAATTTTTCGGTATGCATCACAGGATGTGCCGGTACGCAAAATGCGACCAAAACTCCGGCAATAGTCGGATGTATTCCCGAATTGAGAAACAAAAACCAAACAGCAATACCAATCAATATATAGAACATTTTACTATTAATATGCCATTTCGAACCCATTAGTAGAACCACTAACAGCCCAAAAGCATAAAGCAAATAGGTAAAATAGATTTCTCCTGAATAAAATATCGCTATTGCCAAGATTCCTCCGACATCGTCCGCTACTGCCAAAGTAGCCAAAAATATTTTCAATCCGATAGGCACTCTTCTACCCAACATACTTAAAATACCTAAAGAAAATGCGATATCGGTAGCCATCGGAATCGCACTTCCTCTTAATATATCTTCTCCTTCGGCAACCATTCGAAAAATCAGAATTGGCAACACAATACCCCCTACCGCAGCGATAACCGGTAATAAAGCCTGCTTCACTGATGATAATTCACCTACCAACACTTCTCTTTTTATCTCGAGTCCTACGGAGAAAAAGAAAATTGCCATAAGAGCATCGTTTATAAATTGCATCAGAGTCATCGGTTCTCCGTGGTGGCTAAACAGATTGAAACTTCCTATCTGCAATGAGACAGGAACATCCCACCAAGAAAAATACATCGATGCTAAAGGAGAATTGGCTATAATCATGGCCAATACCGTTACCATAATTAATACGTACCCGCCATTCGTATAATTTTGTAATGTACGACGGATTGCAAAAATAGAATCTTTCATAACTTAAAAATCTTAACTTTTTGTAGAACAGAAATCAAGCTGTCACAGTTTAATTATTATCTGTTTTTTTAAAGAAACTGTCTAAACCATACAGAAATATATAAATAATTCTACTCACATCGCAATACGACGCTCCAAATCTAAACAGTATCAGATATACAACGCAAAAATAATATTTTTCGGCAAAAAAACGATATAAAAAAGGAACATCCTCATAAAGAATGTTCCTTTGTCAAAACCGATATAAAGTTTATTTCAGTCTAATTTCAACACGGCAAGAAAAGCCTTTTGTGGTACTTCTACCGAACCGATCTGCTTCATTCGTTTTTTCCCTCTTTTCTGCTTTTCCAAAAGTTTCCGTTTACGACTTATATCCCCCCCGTAACATTTTGCCGTAACGTCTTTACGCACGGCCTTTATGGTTTCACGAGCAATGATTTTTGCACCGATTGCAGCTTGTATAGCAATATCAAATTGCTGGCGGGGAATCAGTTCTTTCAGTTTTTCACACATACGCCGCCCAAACGAAACCGCATTGTCAAAATGCGTCAAAGTAGATAATGCGTCTACCGACTCTCCATTTAACAAAATATCCAGTTTAACTAATTTAGATGGTCTGAAATCGTGGAGATGATAATCGAACGAAGCATATCCTTTAGAGATACTTTTCAACTTGTCATAAAAATCGATAACAATCTCACCCAAAGGCAAATCATAGATCAGCTCAACTCTGTTACCCGAAATATATTCCTGCTTGATAAGCTCTCCTCGTTTTCCCAGACAAAGCGTCATAATCGGCCCGATATAATCGGTTGCCGTTATAACAGAGGCCCTTATATAAGGTTCTTCTATTTTTTCTATCAAAGTAGGATCGGGCAAACCGGACGGATTATGTACCTCTGTCACATTTCCTTTTTTATCATATACTTTATAGGATACATTAGGTACTGTAGTGATAACGTCCATATCAAATTCTCTATCGAGCCGTTCCTGAATTATCTCCATGTGTAGTAACCCAAGAAAACCGCAACGAAAACCGAAGCCTAATGCAACCGAAGACTCAGGCTGGAAAGTCAGTGAAGCATCATTCAATTGCAACTTTTCTAAAGATGCTCGTAAATCTTCGAAATCTTCACTTTCGATCGGATATACTCCTGCAAACACCATAGGTTTCACTTCCTCAAAACCATCGATTGCTTTATCGCACGGACGTGCTATATGTGTAATCGTATCTCCAACCTTTACCTCCCGAGATGTTTTTATTCCTGAAATAATATATCCTACATCACCCGTTCCAAGTTCTTTTCGAGGAGACATGTCCAGCTTAAGTACTCCTATCTCATCGGCTTCATACTCTTTGCCAGTAGCAACAAACTTTACTTTATCACCTGTCCGAATCACGCCATTCATAATCTTAAAGTATGCGATGATTCCTCTAAACGGATTAAATACAGAGTCGAATATAAGACATTGTAAAGGAGCTTCCGGATTACCTGTCGGGGCAGGAATACGTTCGATAATCGATTGAAGAATTTCTTCAACTCCGACACCGGTCTTACCGCTGGCACGTATTATCTCTTCTCGCTTACAACCGATCAATTCAATGATCTGATCTTCGACTTCATCGGGCATTGCGCTGGGAAGATCTACTTTATTGACAACAGGTATTATCTCCAAATCATTTTCGATTGCCATATACAAATTGGAAATCGTCTGCGCCTGAATGCCCTGAGACGCATCTACAATCAACAAAGCCCCCTCACAAGCAGCGATAGAACGAGACACCTCATATGAAAAGTCAACATGGCCCGGAGTATCGATCAAGTTCAATATATACTTTTCATCATTATATATATATTCCATCTGTATGGCATGACTCTTGATCGTAATACCTCTCTCCCGCTCCAAATCCATGTTATCCAATACCTGATCCTGCAAATCCTTAGCAGCTACGGTATTCGTAAACTCTAATAAACGGTCGGCCAATGTGCTTTTTCCGTGGTCTATATGTGCAATAATACAAAAATTGCGAATATTCTTCATTTATTTTTTCTTAGTTTTTTCTCTTTGCAAATATACGCAATTTTTTGATTCTCCGACAGCAAGTTGTTCTTTAGAACATCTGAGAACGGCACACCCCTTTTCTGTCAATAAATAATGAATGCCTCACCCTAATACCAATCAAATGTTTTTCTTACCTGATCAAACAAATTTTTATTTTTATCTTTGTCAAAAGAACAAAATTACCCCCTTGCAAAGTAATATCTTTGTAATATATATTTCACACTAACGAAACAGTGTTTTCTGACTTTTGTATTGCAATAAAAAATAAACAGTTATGACAAATTACAGAATTCTGGTAGTCGATGACGAAGAAGATCTTTGCGAAATACTAAAGTTTAACCTCGAAACAGAAGGTTATGAAGTAGATACTGCTAATTCTGCAGAAGAAGCACTAAAGAAAGATCTGTCGGTATATAATCTGCTCATGCTGGATGTAATGATGGGAGAAATCAGCGGATTCAAAATGGCAAACATCATTCGTAAAGATGATAATAAAGCTAAAATTCCAATTATTTTTTTAACAGCAAAAGATACGGAAAACGATCGACTGACCGGATTCAATCTCGGAGCAGATGATTATATTTCTAAACCTTTCTCAATAAGAGAAGTTATCGCTCGGGTAAAGGCAGTTCTGCGACGAACGGCAACAGATAACAATACAAATCAAGAAACTCTCTCCTTCGATCAACTTCTTGTTAATATACCACAAAAAAAAGTAACAATCAAAGGAGAAGAAATTACGCTGACCAAAAAAGAGTTCGAAATTCTGAAACTTTTATTAGGAAATCAAGGTCACGTTTTCTCCCGTGAAGAAATACTATCCCGTGTCTGGAGTGACGAGGTATATGTATTAGACCGCACAATAGACGTGAATATCACCCGATTAAGAAAAAAAATAGGAGAATACGGGAAAAATATCGTGACCCGTCTGGGATATGGATACTGTTTCGAAAATGCTTGACTAAAGCTAAAATAATGAGTTATACTGAAAAAGACAAACGCAGAATACCTTTTCACATAGAGCTTTTCATATCGATAGCTTCTTTGTTTATCACATTCATTTTGGTCATTTTCTTTACCCAGTTCAATCTGGATAAAGAGACTCGAAAAGGAATGCTTAATTCGATTCTTCAAGATTACAATAATCTGATATATAGAGAATATTCTTCTTCACAAATGACCGAAGCCAAACTTGACTCTATAATAGCCGGAATTACCGACAAAAACTTACGTGTAACCATTACGACTCTGGACGGAAAAGTCATTACCGACAGCGGGCATAACGATTCTATCCCTCTGCCCAACCACAAAAAACGGCCGGAAATAGATCAAGCAATTCATTCCGAAATCGGATATTCTTTACGAAGTTCCGAAACACGTCCGGGAAAAGATTATTTTTATTCCGCCCGGAAATATAAAGACGTAATCGTCCGATCGGCTCTTCCTTTCGATTTATCAACCGGATCTATGCTGAAAAGCGATAGTCAGTTTACTTATATATTAATCATAACTTCCGCATTAGCTATCATCATACTTTATTATTTTTGTAATAAATTGGGAAAATCGATCTCTATACTTCGAGATTTCTCCAACCGGGCAAAACAAGAAAAACCGATTGATGTAAATATGCCTTTAGCTCATAATGACATCGGAGACATAACACACAATATCATTCGCATTTACAAAAATCTGCATCACACCAAAGAAGAACTGTCTATAGAAAAAGAAAAGTTGATCAAACATTTACAAATATCTAAGGAAGGGCTTGCCGTCTTTTCTCAAGAAAAGAAGGTTATCGTAGCAAATAATCTATTTGTACAATATGCAAACTTGATTTCCGACGAGCCGTTTTCTTCTATCGATGATATTTTTGAAGTACAAGAGTTCAAGCAAATATTCGATTTCGTCGATAAAAACAGCTACCCGAATCATTCCCGTGAAGAAATTATAAGCGATTCATTTTTATTGAGTAAAAACAGCAAATCATTTCAAATAGAATGTATTTTGTTTCAAGACAACTCATTCGAAATATCGATAAATAACGTAACTCAACAAGAAGAGGAAAGTCGTCTGAAACGTCAATTGACACAAAATATCGCTCATGAACTTAAAACTCCGGTTAGTAGTATTCAGGGATATATGGAGACAATCATCGACAATCCGACTTTACCTGAAGAAAAGCGTACACTATTTCTCAATAGGTGCTATGCCCAAACAAAACGACTGACAGATCTATTGCATGACATTTCGATACTGAACCGGATCGATGAATCGAACGATCTTTTCGATTGCGAACCTATATCGATAAATAAAATTATCGAAGAGGTTATTGCCGATACTTCTACTTCATTGGAAAACAAGAAAATGGAATTGGATATTTCACTACCCGAGAATATGATACTGAATGGGAATCATTCTCTCCTATATTCTATTTTCAGAAATCTCACGGATAATGCCATTGCTTATGCCGGTGAAAGGTCTACCATCTCAATTCACTGTTATTTACAAGATGACAATTATTACTATTTTTCTTTCTCAGATAACGGAATCGGGGTTTCGGAAGAACATCTGAACCGCCTATTCGAACGTTTTTACAGAGTAGATAAAGGTCGTTCCCGCAAATTGGGAGGTACCGGTCTCGGACTGGCAATCGTAAAAAATGCTGTATTATTCCATAAAGGTGAAATTTTGGCAAAAAATCAGATCAACGGAGGACTCGAATTTCTTTTCACACTGAAAAAATAAACCTACCGACAATATAGAACCTGTCATATTTATACAACAGGTTCTAACAATCTATCAAAAAATCAAAAAAACAAAGATTTACACACATCTTTTGATCTGTCCCATATTTTCCTTATTGGGCATTCTTATCTTTTTATCCCCCGACTATTATATAAGTTATATGATTTTCTAATACAGTTCCCATTTAATTTATAGAAATATTTTTTATTCTATACTTTAATCTTATTTTTGTAACATAACATATACATTTATGACACAGACTGAAATTTATTTGAACGATCTACAATCTCCCATACTTGAAACATTCAAACCTATATTCAAGAGTATCGAGAAATTTTATGCCACATGTTATCTGATTATTAAAAACGAACATGTTTTGTCTCAAGAACAACCCGAATTATGGGAGAAGAAAATAAAAACCGTACAATGGTTTAAAGACAAAATAGAGAGAAAGTTGAACGATAACAATCTGAATGGAAAAGACATTGTCGCCGATATAGCCAGTGACTATTTCGAAGATTATGTACATTATAAAGAACGCGATTTTAAGATGACTAACGAAGAGTTCATATCTTACATAAAACAAATTCAAAGTTTACCCTAAAAGATATTATCGATTAAACTTCCCAATCATTCGGAAGTCTAACAAGATAACCCCCAACAGAACAAACCTATTTCCAATAACCCTATATAGAAAAACTCCATGAACACATATTTATACAAACTTAAAACATCTGTTGTTTTATGTTTATTAATAGGATTAGGCCCTAGTATATATAGCCAAAATAAAGACAAATCAGAAACATTTTCTCAAGAAGACAAATTAACCTCATATTTCGATATAATCAGCCGCATTCCTCAAGAAAAGTTATATCTACAATTGGATAAGCCTTATTACGGTGCAGGAGAAAGCATTTGGTTCAAAGGTTACCTTGTCAATGCCATTACTCATATCGACAATACTCGCAGCAACTTTATTACGGTAGAACTGATAGACCGCAACGACTCTATCATTCAACGAAAAAAGGTAAAACGACAAGAACACGGGTTTCAGAACAATTTCGTTTTACCTGCCGAAATGCCTGCCGGTGATTATTACATAAGGGCATACAGTAATTGGATGGTAAATGCTGATCCCGAATACATGTATCTCAGGGATATTAAAATAGGAAATGCCATAGACGTGAGCATCCTCTCCTCTATCGAATATCAGAAAACAGATGACGGATATCTTGCTAAAATCAAATTTTTCAACAATACAAATGGGGTATTCAGCAAAACAAAGATAAAGTATACGGTCTTTGACAACGAACTAAAAAAGCCGATAAAAGGAACTTCGGTAACAAACGAAGAAGGATATATATACATCTCTTTGCCGGAATTTAAAACTCCCGATATACAACGTCGCATCGATGTCCGATTTGACGATAAGCAATATACTTATGACAGAACGTTTTTCATTCCTAATTTTTCAAAAGATTTTCATGTCGATTTTTTACCCGAAGGTGGAGAATTATTAAATACGACAAACCAGATCGTAGCATTCAAAGCTTTAGGCAGCGACGGTTTCTCTAAGGAAATAACCGGTGTAATACTAAATCAAACCGGTGATACTATCTCTATATTCGGCAGTGAGTACAGAGGAATGGGAGCTGTCAGTATTTCTCCTCAAGCCGGAGATAAATTTCATGCTATCGTCACATCGAGCGACAATGTTACGAAACGATTCGAACTCCCCGAAGTAAAAAACGACGGGATAAAATTAGCAGCGGTTCACTACAAAGGTTACATACGTTATCAAGTACAAAAAAGTGAAAACACGGTTTTGCCCGATACACTGTATTTATTGGCTCATACACGTGGAGAATTAAGAGTATTGACCCGTATTACTGAACAAAATAGCATAGGAAAAATAAGTGACAAAACTCTGAAAAACGGAATTACTCACCTCATGCTGTTAAACAGCAAGGGGATACCTATCAGCGAACGACTTGTTTTCATCAAACATCCATCTACGGATCAATGGGAGATAAACACGGATAAAAAAGAATATGGAAAAAGAGAAAAAGTAAAACTGAACATTGCAGTAACGAATAGTATCGACGGGATGCCTTTACCGGGAGAATATTCAATCAGCATAACCGACAACAATCTTGTAAAAAACGACTCTCTGGCCGACAATATATGTTCTAATATTCTTTTAACCTCTGATCTAAAAGGATATATAGAAGCCCCCGGATTTTATTTCAAGGATAATTCCGGTAAAACCGAACGTTATTTAGATTTCGTAATGCTCACTCACGGATGGAAAAGATTCAAGGTAAAAGACATAAATAAACTCCCCGATATAAATGTTCAATATCCGGTAGAGCAGGGACTGTACATCAGCGGTACGGTAAAAGGACTGTTCGGGAAAAAGAACAAAGCCCCGATTATTGCACTTGCGCCAACACAAAATATACTGCAAATGACAGAGACCAACCCCGAAGGGAGATTCATGATAGATAATCTTTTATTCCCGGACAGCACTACATTTGTCATTCAAGCTCGAACTAAAAAGGGATTTGCTACAGTTGACATTACAATCGACTCGACGGCCATTCCGAAAACAGTACACAAAATACCTTTTTCCAACGACTCTGTTCAATATATGGATGATTATTTAGCAAACGTACGGGATAAATATTATAATGAAGGCGGCATGCGTGTTATCAATTTAAAGGAAATCGTTGTAAAAGGACATAAAATAAGTCAGGAAAATGAAAATAAAAGCATTTATTCGAGCGTAATGAATTATTCTATAGATAGTGAAGATATAGAACGCACTAATGCAAACTCTGTGTACGATTTACTTGGAACGATTCCCGGAGTGCAACGAAGCGGAAATCAAATACGCATACGGGGAAATAATCGTCCCCCTGTCGTTGTTGTCGATGATGTCATGTATGATGCTCCTGTAGACGAGATGGAACAAAATGAAAACTCATTCGGACCGATCGGAGGATCGATACTCGAATCGATAGTTGTGTCGGATATAGCATCCCTTGAAATCATGAAGGGAAGTAATGCTTCTATTTTCGGAAGCGCCGGAAGTGGAGGAGCAATCATTATCACTTTAAAAAAAGGTGCGGAAGTAAAAGGTGCTCCTTCTCCCGGATTAATAACAATCAAGCCATTAGGATATACCCAAGATGTACAATTTTATAACCCTAAATACGAAACTCCTGAAGAGAAACAAGAATCTACTCCGGATCTCAGAAGTACAATTTATTGGAATCCTTTTGTTACAATCGGAGCAGACGGTAAACAAGAAATAGAATTTTATACTTCGGATAATCCCGGATCATACCATATCGTTATCGAAGGAATAAGTGCCGACGGCAGAGTGTGCCGATATGTAAAAGATTTGTAATCTCGACCGTTCGATAAAAAATGCTGTATGAATTCATACAGCATTTTTTATCGAACGGCTTTTTCTACATCCTTTCTTTAAGATAAATCTGAAGAAAATAGCAAATTGTTTTCCAACCGAACTTTTTTTCGTAAGTTTGTAATTAGAATATTATTAAAAGCCATAAATATGCAACAAAGTTTTAATGCGTATATAGAAAACAGCATTCGTGAACACTGGGAATTGGTCGCTTTATCAGACTTTAAAGGTGTTTCATACCAATATAAAGATATTGCCCGCAAAATAGAAAAGCTACACATTTTGATGAACGCCACCGGCATACAAAAAGGAGACAAAATCGCAATATGTGGACGAAATTCGTCGCATTGGGCAGTCGCTTTTTTCGCCACATTGGCATACGGTGCAGTAGCTGTACCCATACTTCATGAGTTCAAAGCAGATAACGTTCACCATATTGTCAATCATTCTGACGCTAAACTTTTGTTTGTTGGAGACGTAGTATGGGAAAACTTGAACGAGTCGCAAATGCCCAACCTCAATGCGATCATCTTGATCAACGATTTTTCCGTACTTATGTCTAAAAAGAAAAGCCTGACAGATGCACGGGAACATCTGAACGAATATTTCGGAAAGAAATTTCCGAATCGATTTACAAAAGATGATGTAAAATATTATGAAGACCAGCCTGACGAGTTGGCTCTCATAAATTATACTTCCGGTTCTACAGGTTTTTCAAAAGGTGTAATGCTCTCTTATCGCAGCATTTGGTCGAACTTGAAATTTTGTTTGGAGAATCTCGATTTTTTGCATGAAGGTGACGGGACAGTATCGATGCTTCCGATGGCACATATGTACGGTTTGGCCGTAGAACTGATGCATCCTTTTGCAAAAGGATGCCATATTCATTTTTTGACCCGCATTCCCTCGCCTAAAATAATTATGGATGCTTTTGCCGAAGTAAAACCAAAACTAATCGTAGCGGTACCTCTAATTATTGAAAAAATCATTAAAACCAAAGTATTCCCGTTGCTGGACAAACCTTTGATGAAACTTATGTTGATGATCCCCGTTCTCGATACTCAACTTCTTTCAAAAATTAAAATGAAGCTCGAAGAAACGTTCGGAGGGAATTTGCATGAATTAATTATCGGCGGTGCCGCACTGAATAAAGAAGTGGAACAATTTCTGAAAAAAATCAATTTTCCGTTCACGGTAGGATATGGAATGACAGAATGCGGACCATTGATTTCATACGCGCCTTGGGAACAAAGCAGAGCCACATCTTGCGGTAAGATAGTAGATCGTATGCAAGCCCGAATCGACTCGTCCGATCCGGAAAATATCGTAGGAGAATTACATGTCAAAGGGGACAATGTTATGCTCGGATATTATAAAAATAATGAAGCTACAGAAAATGCTTTCAAAGACGGATGGTTGAATACGGGAGATCTCGCCGTTATGGACAAGGATAATTTTATCTATCTCAAAGGCCGGAGCAAGAATATGATTTTAGGACCGTCGGGACAAAATATATATCCTGAAGAGATTGAAGGGAAATTGAACAATATGCCATTTGTCAGCGAATCCATTGTCATTGAAAAAGAAGGAAAACTTATCGCTTTGGTTTATCCTGATTTCGAAAATGCCGGAAAAGAAAACATAACTCAGAAAAATATCGAAACTCAAATGGAGGAGAATCGAATCGCTCTGAATAAAGAGCTTCCGGCATACAGCCAGATAAGTCAAATCAACATCCATTATGAAGAGTTTGAAAAAACACCGAAACGCAGTATCAAAAGGTATTTATACCAATAAACATAACCGACACACATTTTTAAGTTAATTTCCAACTATGTACTATCAACCCGAAATCGAAACGATCAAACGTTCTGAATTACAGAAATTACAGGTCAAAAGGTTGAAAAGAAGCATCGACATTGCGCTTCATTCACCTTTTTATGCTAAAATTTTAGGAGAAAAAGGGATTACATCCGATTCTATATCGATCGTAGAAGACATTAGAAAACTACCTTTCACAACAAAAGCCGATTTAAGGGAATATTATCCTTTCGGACTGGTTGCTACAGATATGAAAAATGTCGTACGATTGCACTCTTCAAGTGGAACGACCGGTAATCCGACTGTTATATGTCATTCACAACATGATCTCGACCAATGGGCTAACCGAGTAGCCCGTTGCATGTATATGGTAGGCATACGGAACACCGATGTATTTCAAAATACATCAGGATACGGTATGTTTACCGGCGGACTCGGATTTCAATACGGAGCAGAACGTTTAGGAGCTCTGACAGTTCCTGCAGCAGCGGGAAATAGTCTGCGGCAAGTAAAATTCATTACCGATTTCGGAACGACAGCCATTCATGCCATACCCAGCTATGCAACCCGTCTGGCCGAAGTCTTGTTCGAATGCGGTATCGATCCTCGAAAAGACACGAAATTAAAAACATTAATTATCGGTGCCGAACCCCATACTGAGGAACAGAGAAAACGAATAGAAGAATTATTAGGAGTGAAAGCATATAACAGTTTCGGAATGTCCGAAATGAGCGGTCCGGGTGTAGCTTTCGAATGTACTTATCAAAACGGTCTGCATCTGTGGGAAGACTGTTTCCTCATGGAAATCATCGATCCTGAAACTTTAGAACCCGTACCTGACGGTGAAATCGGAGAATTGGTACTCACGACTCTCGACCGGGATGCTATGCCGTTACTGAGATACAGAACCCGGGATTTGACCCGGATTATTCCCGGAGAATGTCCCTGCGGACGAACTCACCGAAGAATAGACCGGCTGAAAGGACGTAGTGACGACATGTTTATCGTAAAAGGTGTGAATATCTTCCCGATGCAAATCGAAAAGATTCTTTTACAATTTAAAGAACTCGGGACAAATTACCTGATTACGATCGAAACAATCGGCAATAATGACGAACTTATGATAGACGTCGAGCTCGGAGAGCTATTTACCGACGATTACAGCCAATTACAACGGCTTACAAAAGAAATTACCCATCGATTGAAAGACGAAATACTGTTGACGCCTAAAGTAAAATTAGTCGATAGAGGAAGCCTTCCGCAGTCAGATGGTAAAGCTGTGCGAGTAAAAGATTTACGCAAAAAATAAATAAAACAAAAGATATGATCATACAACAACTTTCGGTTTTTCTCGAAAATAAATCGGGACGGCTTAACGAAATTCTCGACATTTTAGGTAAAGCTAATATTCGTATTATTGCTGCCACAGTAGCCGACACTTCGGAATACGGGATATTGCGATTGATAACTTCTGATACAGCCCATGCCATAAAACTGCTCAAAGAGGCCAATGTCAGCGCAAATACAAGTGATGTAATTGCTCTTACGTGCGATTCTATGGCCGGAACATTCGCCAAAGAGTTGAAATATTTTGCAAAGGAGTCAATCAGTATCGAATATATGTACTGTTTTTCAAAACAAACCAATGCATTTCTTATTATACGCACGAGCAACCAGCATGCAGCATTGGAGACAATAAAGAAATATGGGCTACATAGTATTACCGAAAAGGAACTGATCGAGCTATAATCTTATCGGGAATAAAATGAAAACGAAAGACCTATTATTCGGAGGGATTATAATACTCTGTTTCTTGCCTTTTTTCATTTCGGAATCTTTTTATAACGGATATACGGAATATAATGGATCTCATCCGTATATCATGGCATTTTTTAAATTCGCCATTCTCGCAACATTAGGCGAAGTCATCGGACTAAGAATTAAAAAGGGAATATATAACGAACCCGGATTCGGAATTCTTCCTCGAGCCATCATTTGGGGATTTTTGGGAATGTGGATTGCTGTCGCAATGAAAACGTTTTCTTCAGGAGTCCCCTATTTACTCCAAAGTTTCGGAATAGAAGGCGTCCCCGATGCTATGAAGCAGAGTTTGTCAATGGAAAAAGTATTCGGTGCGTTTTTTATCAGCGTCATGATGAATACGACATTCGGGCCTGTATTTATGACCCTACATAAAATAACCGATACTCAAATATTACAATACGGAGGTAAATTAACAGCATTGATAAAACCTCTTCCCATGGGAAAAATTCTTTCGTCTCTAAACTGGAATGTTCAATGGGGATTCGTGTTTAAGAAAACGATTCCGTTTTTTTGGATTCCGGCTCATACCATAACATTTTTATTACCCGGGCAATATCAAGTTTTATTTGCAGCACTTTTAGGCGTCGCTTTAGGAATTATTCTGTCGATAGCCGCTGTTATGTCAAGAAAAAACAACAACTAATGGAAATATTAAAGAAACGAATATTAGAGGACGGGACTTGTTACGAAGGGGGTATCCTCAAAGTCGATAGTTTCATCAATCATCAAATGGATCCTATGCTAATGAAACTTATTGCCGAAGAGTTTTCCCGACGATTTGCAAACGACCGAATCAACAAGATACTGACTATCGAGGCCAGCGGTATAGCACCTGCAATCATGACCGGTTACACAATGCAATTGCCCGTTGTTTTTGCAAAGAAAAAAGAGCCGAAAACTATGCGTCATGCCTTAAGCACAATAGTACATTCTTTCACAAAAGACCGGGAATATCCGGTAAGCATAAGTGCAGAATATTTAAAACCTGGAGACCGAATATTATGCATCGACGATTTCCTCGCATACGGAAATGCAGCTTTCGGATTAATCGACCTGATCCGTCAATCAGGTGCGACATTGACAGGAATGGGGTTCATTATTGAGAAAACATTTCAACACGGAGGAGACCAATTGAGAGAAATGGGTATTCATGTAGAATCACTCGCTCGTATAAAAAGTTTGGAGAACTGCCAGATAATTATAGAATAACAATAAAATAGGGAATAACTAATTCTGATTATTCCCTTATTTTATAAGTCTCTATCCGTTTTTTACCTTCGAGGTAATAATCAAATAATAAAAATCACTATTCTCGACAGCTTCCAAAACACGCAAACCAACTTGTTCTAATTTTCGTTTTTGGGTCTGTACATCAGTCAACATATCCTCCGAAACCCGATCATCCCGCATTCGGTGCATCCGATTCAACTCTTGTCGGCTCTGAGAATGAGCAATAAGCAATACTCCATCCGGTTTTAAATTATGAGAAACCAATCGAGAAACAGTCTCTTCTCTAAATTCTAAATGAGGAAATACAGAATAAAGCAATATTTGATGATAGCGTCCCGGAATATCATCTGATTCTGCATCTGCAACCTGAAAAGAAAGATGAGAATCATCTCCATATTTACGTGAAGCTACCGCTATCATTCCCGGAGACATATCGATTGCCCGAATATTTCCTTCATGATTTAATTCCCGAATATAAGGAATCAAAACACCAGTTCCAGTCCCCACATCCAAAACAGAATCGCCTGATTGTATAGAAACACGGCTTAACAGATAACGGAGTTTCATTTCGTCGTGACGACAGATCGTATCCCACTGTTCACTCATCTGATCAAAGAAAGCGGCTTTAACCTTCATCCGTTTATTTTCTTTACTTGATCACATAAAAAATCACACCATCGATCAATACCCGTTCCAACAGTTGCAGACAGTTCAAAAAATATAAGATTCGAATTTATTTTTAATGCATTATCTCGAATACGCTCTATTTTACTGTCGACATAAGGTAAAAGATCGATTTTATTGATAATACAAATATCCGCACTGTCGAACATGTAAGGATACTTCAACGGCTTATCGTCCCCTTCGGTAACACTTATCAGTACAACCCGTTTATTCTCGCCTAAGTCAAAAAGAGCTGGACAGACTAAATTACCGACATTCTCAATAAACAGTAAAGAGTTACCTTGCAAGTTCATTTTTTTCACCGCATGATGAATCATAGCTGCATCAAGATGACATCCGTTCTGGGTATTGATCTGTGTACAAGGTACTTCTAAGGCACGTATTCGATCCGCATCATTATCGGTCTGCTGGTCTCCTTCAATTACAGCAATCGGTAATCTCGATTTCAGATTAAAAAGAGTCTTCTCCAATAAGGTTGTCTTTCCCGAACCCGGAGAACTGACCATGTTAAGTACAAATACCGATTTAGCCTCAAAATATCCTCTATTCCGAGCAGCTATCAAATTATTTTCCGAAAGAATATTCTGTTCAACCAGATGTTCTCTACTATTACGATTTTCAGAATGATGTCGTCCATGTTCATGAGCTATACCCAAAGCATGCATTTCTTCATGAGTTATCCCGTCTATAAGATGATCACAACCACAAGTCTCACACATAATATATGTTATTAGTTTACAATTTACTCTATCAACAGAGATTTAAGTCTAAGTTCCCGTCCTCGCAAAAATTCTATCTCATGAGAATAGCAACGAGGACACGGATCAAACATAGACACAGGAGAGAAACGTGTCTTACAATCTCGACAAACTGCCAATGATCTTATTTCGACAATACGAACTTTAGCTCCTTCCAATATAGTATTCTGCATAGCGATACTCATAGAAAATTCTAAAGCTTCGATATTGACACCGGCCATTTCTCCTATTTCCAACTCCAGCTCACTCACTCGAGTTGCATTGCTTTTTTCAGCCTCTTTTATCGCTAAATTAATAATGCTCAAAGCGATAGATAATTCATGCATAATTTTATCCTCTTTTTTTTAAAGCAGCAATATAGAGCTGTCCAACAGCAATTGCTCCATCATTACAAGGTATTCTCGATGACAAATAGTAGGATATCTTTCTGTTCGCCAACTGTTTTATTAACAAATTCGTAAGCCTTTTGTTCTGAAAAACACCGCCGGAAAGTACGACAGTCGTCAATCTCTCAGTTTTTACTTTTTGAATAATAATATTTAATAACATGGCAGATAAAGTATTATGGAATACCGATGCTATCTCCGAAACAGGTACAGATAATCTGTAATCCTTCAAAATTCCATCAAAAAGAGACCGAAGATCAAGCGGATTATCAGAATTTATCGGATAACAACGGGATATACCATTCTCAGCTATTTGTTCCAACAGTGCTGCAGCTTCAGCTTGATAAGTATTTTCATCACAAATTCCCAAAAGCGAAGCTACGGCATCAAACAAACGTCCGGTACTCGATGTCAGAGGAGTATTGACACCTTTTTCTATAAGCATCTCAATCTGCCGTATATGAGATTCGCCCAATCGTTCGATGAACGTCTCCGGATAATCGGCCTTACTACCATATATGCTTTTCAAATAAGAAACAGCCATTCTCCACGGTGATTTCGCTGCCGCATCTCCTCCGGGTAACGGTACATAAGGCAAATGAGCGATTCTTCTATATTCCGACTGATTACAACGAAAGATCTCCCCACCCCAGATGCAACCATCATCTCCATACCCTGTCCCATCCAAACAAACAGCTATAACATCCTCAGTCAAACCGTATTCTGCCATTACTGCCGCAGCATGAGCATGATGATGCTGCACGCGTAACAGCGGAATCTGAAAACGTTGTGCCAATTGCAACGCCAACTGTGTAGAGAAGTAATCGGGATGTGCATCACAAACCAAATATCGAGGAGTGAATCGAAATAAAAGACCGAATTTATCCAAAGCCTCCCGATAAAAAAGATACGTTTCCCGATTCTTTAAATCTCCTATATATTGGCTCAAAATAATCTCCGTATCTTTTCCTAAAGCAAACATAGATACTCGCTCTGCCCCCAAAGCTAAAATACCCTCAGTATCAAACTTTAAAGATAACGGTTCTGGAGTAAAACCTCTTGAACGCCGAATTATTCGAGGCTGTTCCCCTACTACTTGAACAATAGAATCATCTACCCGATTGGATATATCTCTATTGTGTTCTACAAATAAATCTACTTCTCTAAGTAAATCGGATAAAGCTGCATCATTATCTGTCAGTATAGGATTATCCCCTCGATTACCGCTTGTCATCACCAATGCTTTCAATTCGGACGAAGCAAATAAATGATAATGTACAGGCAAATAGGGCAACATAGCACCTACAGTTTTATATCCGTCATTAATTCCTGTACCGATTTTTTGTTTTTCTTCCAGTAAAACAATCGGACGACGCCAAGAAGAAACGATTTCTTTTTCCAAAGGCAAAATATTCAGATAATGACTTAAAGTCGGAACATCCGGAAACATTACTGCAAACGGCTTTTTATATCTTTTTTTAATTTCCCGTAAACGACAAATAGCTTTTTCATTTTCTGCATTGCAAATTAAATTGAAACCTCCAAGACCCTTCAACGCAACAACTCCGCCTTGTCGCAAAACCGCCGCCATACGAGAGAGTATCTCTTCATAATCAACAGTTTCATAACCATTCTTCATAAACAAATGATAATGTGGCCCGCAATGGTTACAAGCAATAGGCTGTGCATGAAAACGGCGATCCCGAACATCGGTATATTCAGCTTCGCATTCCGGACACATCCGGAATACCGACATTGTAGTTCCCGGTCGATCATAAGGGAGCGCATTTATTATTGAAAAGCGCGGTCCGCAATGGGTACAATTGATAAACGGATACCGAATACGATGCGGCTGTGAGATTAAATCTTGCAAACACTCATCACACACGGCAATATCCGGGCTTATACGAGTAATATGATTATCAACCTCCCGACTGGGAGCAATAAAAAAATCGGGTAAAGGCTTTGATACGGGTTTTTCAAGAACTGTAACAGTCTCGATCTCTGCCACATCCGGCTTATGAGTCGTTAACCCCTTGACAAAATCATCTTTTTGAGAAGGTGTCGCTTGTATCATTACGAACACTCCATCGTTACGATTATCGACATAACCGTGCAAGTGCATATCAGTGGCAAGACGGTACACAAAAGGACGAAATCCTACTCCCTGAACCAAGCCTTTAATGTGTATATTATACTGACTAATCATTCTTTAATATTTGATTGTGAATAAACAAAAACATATTAAAATTTGTTCATAAGGAAATTCTCAAAACTAACCCGAGTAAAATTTAAACAGTCTCTAAAACTTCAAAATATATGTGTTTAGCAATTCCCGGTAAAATAATCTCTGTAGAAGTCCCTGAAGACGGAGGATTGAAAACCGCTGTCGTAGATTTCGGAGGAATACTCAAAAATATTTGTATCGAATGGGTAGAAGCTACTCCAGGAGAATATGTTCTTGCTCATGCAGGAGTCGCACTGACAACAATCGATATTAAAGAGGCGGAAGAAACTTTAAAAGATTTCGAGATCATAGCCTGTCATAATGAATCTATAAATCCGAAAGACCATGTTCAATGAATTCAGAAATCCCCAAAAAGCAAAAATATTATTAGAGGCCATACATAAGATAACCCGTCACTCATGGCATATTATGGAAATATGCGGAGGGCAAACTCATGCTCTTGCCCGCTATCGCATAGAACCGCTACTGCCTAAAGAAATAAAACTGATACACGGCCCGGGATGTCCTGTTTGCGTCACTCCGGTTTCCATTATCGACACTGCAATACAACTGGCATTAAAAAATAATGTTATCTTTACTTCATTCGGGGATATGCTCAGAGTTCCGGGCTCTCGGCACGACTTACTCGAAATCAAATCTCGAGGAGCGGATATACGGATCGTATATTCTCCTTTAGATGCGTTACGCATAGCTTCGGAAAATCCGGGACATGAAATTGTCTTTTTCGGAATAGGATTCGAAACAACAGCTCCGATACATGCTCTTACTATTCTCGAAGCTTATAGAAAAAAAATCAGGAATTTTTCGGTATTGACATCCCTATTTACTGTACCTCAAGCCATAACAACTATCGCCCAAGACAAAGAATGTACTCTAAACGGTATTCTTGCCGCCGGTCATGTATGCGCCATTACCGGAACATCCGAATATGAAAAACTGGCAAAACATTTGAAACTATCTATCGCTGTTACCGGATTCGAACCCCTCGACTTACTATTAGGAATATACACCTGCATTGATCTATTAGAAAACCGAGAATATACCGTAAAAAACGCGTATAGACGAATAGTAGCCTATGATGGAAATCCTAAAGCACGACAAGAAATCGATGAAGTTTTCGAGATTTGTAACCGAAAATGGAGAGGTATAGGAGAGATCGAAAAAAGCGGTTATCAAATACGCAGCAAATATGAACAATACGATGCCTTAAAACGTTTTAATATAAAAACCGATAATAAAAAAGAGGCGTCATCATGTCAGGCCGGAGATATTATGAAAGGTAAAATAACACCTATGCAATGTAAGCAGTTCGGCATTTACTGTACTCCCGAACATCCGCTCGGTGCTCCTATGGTCTCCTCAGAAGGTGCATGCGCAGCCTATTATCGTTATAACATTTAATCAAAAAAATAATGAAATCGGCACAATGTCCCATCCCTAAACAACGATATGATCGAGTATTGCTCGGTCACGGAAGTGGCGGTACACTCACTCAGTCCCTGATCGACGAAATATTTTATCCGGCATTCAGCAATCCGTTTCTTCAACAACAACATGATGGAACAGTATTACCGCTAATGTCTCAGCATATTGCTTTTACGACCGATTCTTTTGTTGTTTCTCCATTATTCTTTCCCGGAGGAAACATTGGTGACCTTGCTGTAAACGGGACAGTAAACGACCTTTTATGCTGTGGTGCAACTCCGCTTTATTTGTCTGCGGGTTTTATACTGGAAGAAGGTCTTCCTTTGGAAGATCTGAAAAAAATTGTAAAGACAATGGCCAAGGCAGCAGAAAAAGCCGGAATCACGATTGTCACAGGAGATACCAAAGTGGTAGAAAAAGGTAAATGTGACGGAGTTTTCATCAACACGAGCGGTATCGGATCTATACAGAAAAATCTCCGAATATCTCCTAAAAATGCGACCGAAGGAGATATTGTCATAGTCACAGGTCCTATCGGAGAGCACGGTGTCTGCATTTTATCAACTCGTGAAAATCTCGGATTCGAATCTAAAATAAAAAGTGATACTGTCGCACTGCGTAGCATGGTAATGAATCTGCTCTCAGGTATTCCCAACATCCACATGTTACGAGATGCGACACGAGGGGGAATCGCCTCTACACTAAACGAAATTGCCGATACGGCACAAGTCAGTATAGCTCTCGACGAATCAAAGATTCCCATCGAAGAGCCTGTACTATCTGCATGTGAATTACTCGGATTAGATCCGCTTTATGTTGCTAACGAAGGCGTATTGCTGGTTATTCTCCCCCCGGAAGAGGCCGAAAGCGCTCTACAAATCATAAAAAACGATCCGAACGGAAGTAAAGCTGAAATTATAGGTGAAGTAGTAAAAGGTACACCCGGAGAAGTATATTTAAATACGGCTCTCGGATCTTCACGGATCATCGGCAGACTATCGGGGGAGCAGTTACCCAGAATATGTTGAAGATTAAATAAGTATATGGATATGGAAGCAAAAAGTTTTTATCAGGAACTCATGGATAAAGGATATTCGCGCCGGGACTTTCTCAAATTCTGCGGAATGATGGGTGCTATGCTCGGACTACAAAGTTCAGGAGTAGCACAAGTCGTAGATGCCCTGCAAAGCAAACCGAGAAAACCCGTTTTGTGGTATCACTTCCAAGAATGTACCTGTTGTAGCGAATCATTCTTGCGTTCATCCCATCCTCTGGTAGGCCAAATTCTATTAGAAATGATTTCTCTCGATTATTCCGACACCTTAATGGCTGCAGCCGGAGAACAGGCCGAAGAAGTTCGTCACCAGGCCATGAAAGATAATTACGGACATTATATCATGATCGTAGAAGGTTCAATTCCTTTAGGAAGTCCCGGATATTGTACCATAGCAGGACGTGATGCCAAATCGATATTCGATGAAGGCGCTGCAGGAGCTGAGGCTATTATAGCATGGGGAAATTGTGCATCTTCAGGGTGTATTCAACACGCCTATCCCAATCCGACTAAAACAGAACCTGTTCATAAAATATATTCGGGAAAGCCCATTATCAATGTCCAAGGATGTCCGCCTATTGCAGATGTCATGGCAGGCGTCATTACTTATATCTTGACATTCGACAAACTTCCCGAGTTAGATAATATGGGACGCCCGTCTGTATTTTACGGACGACGAATACATGACACTTGTTACCGCCGACCAGCCTATGATGCAGGATTATTCGTTCAATCGTTCGATGATGAAAACGCCAAAAAAGGTTATTGTCTCTACTATATGGGCTGCAAAGGACCCAATACATTCAACTCTTGTGCTGTAATCAAATGGAACAACAGCATCAGTTACCCGATCCAGTCGGGACACGGTTGCATCGGTTGTGCCGAACCTAATTTCTGGGATTACGGCCCATTATATAGTCACATACCTTATGTTCACGGTATAGGAATAGAAGCAACAGCCGACAAGATAGGAGCTGGATTAAGTGCCGTAGCTTTAGGCGGAGTTCTGGCACATGCAGTAGTTACCAATATACAAAAACACAAATTGATCAAAAATCAAATGGATGATCTGAGTATAAATGAAGAGGATTTCGACAAGACAGAATCGCATCTGAAAAATGAAAAAGAGAAAATAGAACAAAAAATAAAAACAGAAGAAACAGATAAACTGTAGTAAGACATAGCTATGAGTACACGAGTTGTTGTTGATCCGATTACCAGAATCGAGGGTCATTTAAGGATAGAAGCAGATATTGAGAACGGTATCATCAAAGATGCCTTTTCCACTGGTACAATGGTACGCGGCATTGAAATTATTGCACAAAACCGTGATCCGAGAGAAGTCTGGGCTTATGTAGGACGTGTATGTGGAGTATGTACGTCTATACATTCTCTGGCTTCGGTCAGGGCTGTAGAGAATGCGCTGGGAATCATTATTCCGCCGAATGCGGAACGTGTACGAAGTCTCATGCAAATAGCACTTACAGAACAAGATCATGTAGTTCATTTCTATCAATTACAGGCTTTGGACTGGGTAGATGTAGTTTCAGCGCTCAAAGCAGATCCCAAAAAAACATCTGCTATTGCTCAAAGCATCTCGGCATGGCCGAAAAGTTCGATAGGTTATTTTACGGACATACAGAAGAAAATCAAAAAATTTGTTGAATCCAGCAAACTCGGAATCTTTGCAAACGGATACTGGGGACATCCGGCATACAAATTGCCTCCGGAGGTTAATCTGTTGGGAGTAGCCCACTATCTGGAAGCTCTGGAAGTACAAAAAGACATAGTAAAAGTACAAACTATTTTCGGAGGTAAAAATCCTCATCCCAATTATTTAGTCGGGGGAATGGCGTGTGCGGTCAATATCAACGATCCCAATGCCATTAATCTGGAACGCCTCAGTTATGTAGCCGAAATTATTCAAACAACTCAAAATTTCGTCCGACAAGTTTACTTGCCCGATGTACTTGCTATTGCATCCTACTATCCCGAATGGACAAAAATAGGAGGTGGATTGCGAAATTACATTTCATACGGGGACTATCCCACGGGAAATTATGGGGAACTAAGTACTTACAAAAGTCCGAGAGGAATCATCATAAACCGAGATCTACACCATATCGAAGATTTCGATCCTTATGCAATGGATGGGCTTCAGGAATATGTAAATAATTCATGGTACAGTTACAGTGAAGGTAAAGAAGTCGGGCTGCACCCTTCTATCGGAGAAACGAATTTGGATTATACCGGTCCTACCCCACCCTACCAATATCTGGACAATTCTCAACCTTATAGTTGGATAAAGACTCCACGTTATAAGAACCGACCTATGGAAACCGGACCTTTGGCTCGAATGATTGTCGGGTATGCTTCCGGTCGAGACGATTATAAAGATTTGACAGATCGCTGTTTAAAGCAACTAAATGTTCCCTTTGAAGCTATGTATTCAACTATCGGACGGACTCTGGCCCGTGCTATGGAATCGAATCTATTGGCTGACTGGATGCAGGATTTCTATATTCAATTGCTGCAAAATATAAAATCGGGAGATTATCGAATGTTCAACAATATATATTGGGAACCTTCTACTTGGCCTCAAAAAACTCAAGGAATCGGACTGGCAGAAGCCCCTCGCGGATCGTTAGCACATTATGTCAATATAGAAAATAAACAAATAAAAAACTATCAGATGGTAGTCCCGACAACATGGAACGCCTCTCCAAGAGATACAAAGGGACAACGCTCCTCTTTTGAAGAATCATTATTGGGAACTCCCGTACATGATACTTCAGCTCCATTGGAAATCATACGTACCATTCATTCTTTTGACCCGTGTATGGCTTGTGCCGTACATCTATATGACGAAGAAGGAAAACATATACACCAGTTCGACACTCTATAATAAACCAAATAGTCATGATCAGTAAAAAAGCTCATCTAAGAGAAGTATATGTATGGCAGTTACCCGTCAGAATTTTTCATTGGGTAAACGCATTCGCCATTACAATATTATGTATTACCGGCTACATTATAGGAGATCCTCCAGCGATAATGCACGGGACAGCACCAGAATTTAATTACTGGTTCGGATGGGTACGGCTGACACATTTCATAGCCGCATTTATTTTTATAATCAACTTTTTGGTACGCATTTACTGGTTCTTCGCCGGAAATACATTTTCCAGGTGGCCTAATTACATACCTTTGACTAAAAAACAATGGAGAGGAATCTTCGAAACGACCAAAGTGGATGTTCTGTTACTATCTCCCAAACCGGTTTACGATATCGGACACAACAGCCTCGCCGCGTTTACTTATTTCGGACTATTTCTCATAATGATCGTACAGTCTATTACCGGACTGGCAATGTTCTATGTAGACTCCGACAGTATTTTAGCTCCGTTTTTCGGCAAACTGTTAATCATTATGGGAGGATTTTATCCGGTAAGGGACATACATCATATTCTCATGTGGGCGTTTATCCTATTCGCCATTGTTCATATTTATCTGGTATTTTACCACGATTATATAGAACGGAACGGCATTGCATCATCGATCATCGGCGGCTGGAAATTTATAGACGAACGTCTCGTAAAAGAATATGAAGACGAACAAAGAACAAAATACAAGATCGTTCTTAAAAAAGAGAAAGAAAAATTATTGAAGAAGGAAATCGAAATAAAAGAAAAATCCAGACAGGCTCTTAGATAAAAAACAAGAAACTGTTTAAGAGCCTGTCGTCTAAATTTTTATTGGGACATTTCTTTAATACGATCTTTCCTTGTTGCAATATGAAGATCTTCAAATGGCTGAGATTCATATTTGCTACATCTCAAATAGCATAAACAGGTTCTAAAAAAATCCGAAAAATGAAAGATATACTTATTCTGGGCGTAGGAAATCTGGTTTTAAAAGATGAAGGTATAGGTATTCATGTTATAAACCGATTAGAAAAAGAAGAATTACCGCTGGGGGTCGATTTGTTGGACGGAGGCACAGGCGGTATCTTCTTAATCGGTACTTTACAACAGTATAAACACCTGATATTAATAGATGCGACTCTCGATAGCCGTCCGGCAGGTACTATCCGCCACTTAAAGCCTAAATATTCTCATGACTATCCTCTTTTGCTAAGCGCTCATGAAATAGGCCTGAAAGAAATGATCGATGCCATGATTTTACAAGAGCAAATTCCCGAAATCGATTTATTAGCAATATCGGTTCAAGAAGTCAGAGAAATAGGAATGCAATTATCTCCGAAAGTCGAAGATGCAATTCTTGCAATTATCAATAAAATTCATGAATTAATCAAACAAATAAAATCATGAAATGATCTGCCATGGAAAAACAGGAAGAAGCTAAATGCATCGTAAATTTTACTATCCACCAAACTGCATTCAACTATTTTCAGATTGATTATAATATAGCCATCCGCATTCATATCAAACGATATCGAATAACTTGTATCCGTAAAAGGTGTTCGTACAAAATAAATATACCCTGCAAGAAATAGACCGGTTCTGGGATCTCAATATCTTCAAGCCGAAAGATCGATTCTTCCGGCTTTTATCCCCCTCTAATAACCTTTTGTACAGAAAAACAAGTTAAAGCCACATCTTGTTATTTCTGACAAAAAAAGGTTAACACAAGTAACATATTCTCCTCACAGACAAAACATTCTTGGTAATTTTGCAATGGTTTTTAATTAATAGGAGATAATATATGAAAGAGAATAATTCTAAAGCATTTTTATTGATTTTGTTAGGAGCTCTTACAGCCTTCGGTCCTTTGGTAACCGATATGTATTTACCGAGCCTTCCGACTATGACAGGATATTTCGATACAAATTCGTCAATGGTACAACTCGGACTCACATCAAGTATGATCGGGTTAGCGATCGGGCAGATTTTTTTCGGCCCGTTAAGCGATAAATACGGACGACGACCGCTATTGCTTATTTCCATGTTACTTTTTATCGTTTCAACCGTATTCTGTATTTTCTCACCGAACATAGAAAGCTTCATTGCTTTCCGCTTATTGCAAGGTATAGCAGGATCAGGAGGTATTGTCATTTCCCGGTCAGTAGCTACCGATAAATTTTCGGGACAAGATCTGGCAAAAGCCATGGCTATCATCGGAGCTATTAACGGTATAGCTCCGGTTGCTTCTCCGGTATTAGGCGGATTTCTAACTGATTCTATCGGCTGGAAAGGTATTTTTATAATACTGTTGATCATCGGTATTATTCTTCTGATAGGAAATTTTCGTTTTAAAGAATCTCTACCTAAATCGAACAGAAAACAGGAGAATATCAAAGGATTATTATGGGGATTCGGGAAAATACTACATAATCGTCGTTATGTTTTCTATGTGCTCCAAATGGGATTCGCCATGGGGGTATTATTCGCCAACATATCTTCATCTCCTTTTATCATGCAACAACACTACGGTTTCTCAGCCTTTACATTCAGTCTGTTTTTTGGAATAAACGCATTATCCATCGGAATAGCAGCAGCATTATCTATAAAATTTAAAAGTCCCGAACATGCCATTTTCTTTGGTTGCATAGGAATGGTCATTTTCTCGGTAATCGAATTTATCGCTCTTAGCAATAATTGTTCTTTCATTATTTATGAAACGCTGTTATTCTTCTTACTCTTTACTATGGGACTTACCTTTACAGCTTCTACGACTTTGGCAATGGACAGTGAGCGACAAAATTCAGGGACAGCCTCTGCACTATTTGGAGCTACAGGGTTTGCGTTCGGCGGTATCGTGTCCCCTCTTGTCAGCATAGGAGATATTCTCCCGACCACAGGACTAATATTTCTTTTGTGTTCTTCATGTTCTTTAGGATGTGCGATAATAGCCCTGAGACAAACACATCCTCACTTATGGATAAACGTCAAAAGAAAGCTAAAGCCGACAGTCCAGTTCATATCTGCCTCTAACTCTAAAGGGAAAAAGGAATAAGTTAAATGCTAACCATTATAAAACAAAATAGGTCGATTCTATGATAGAATCGACCTATTTTGTTTAGTTGCGGGAGCCAGACTCGAACTGACGACCTTTGGGTTATGAGCCCAACGAGCTACCACTGCTCCACCCCGCGATATTTGTGATTGCAAAGGTACAAAAAATTTCATACGATACAAATTTTTCAAGACTTTTTTATAATCATAACTATTAATAAGAATCTGCAAGAACTATTTTAGGATAATCTTGCAGATTCTGACAAACTGACTCAGTAATTATTTATGAATAACTATTACATGAGTTTATTCGGTCTATCAACCTTAGTTTTTTCTAAAAAGTCCAATTTTGAAACTACCCGCTTATCTATTTAAAGACTTACAAATACGATTATTAATCTCGTTCACCCGTTTTTCATCTAATTTGATTACTCTACGGTCATACGTTATCAATCCGTTGACTTCAACCTCTACATCCGTTGTCTGAGTATAAACAGCCGCCGAAAAGCCTTTGAAAATCAAATCGTATAATTGATCGGCATATTTTAAATACTCGTCTGTCGCCTCTTTTGAAGAATTGAACTGAATATATCCCCAATTACGGTCAGGTTCCCACAGATGACCTTTTATAATAAGCCCTATTCCACCATATTCACCCAGAACCGTAGCCCTCTGTGCATCATACAAATACAAATCAGGAGTAGGATAATTATGCAAATCGAGCATATCTCCGCAGGTAAAATGGTTACCTCCACTCGCCGGATTTACCAAACGTGTAGGATCATACCGTTTTGTCCATTCTGCAATCTCGACCGTTTTGAATTGTCCCCAAGCTTCATTAAACGGTACCCATGTACTAATACAAGGATAAGAATAAAGATAATCGATAATCTCTTTCCACTCTTTTCGATAACATGCTTCAGACTCGGAAGAACGATACATTTCAGGCCCTTCATAATAACTGCGGTTTTGCCATTGTTGTCCACGATCGCCATTCGGCATATCCTGCCAGACAATGATGCCCAACTTATCGCAATAAGCATACCAACGTGCAGGTTCGACTTTGACATGTTTTCTTATCATATTAAAACCCATATCCTTCGTTTTCTGAATATCGTATTTCAAAGCTTCATCGGTAGGAGCTGTATATAGTCCATCCGGCCACCAACCTTGATCCAATGGACCGAACTGGAACAAGGGCTGATTATTGAGCCTCAGCCGAACAATTCCTGCGGCATCACGCCCGACAGAATATTTACGCATAGCTGCATAGCTATCAACCTGATCTAACACTTTATCGCCATTCTTCAAAGATATTTTCAATGTATATAAAAATGGAGAATCAGGACTCCATAATTTACTATCTTGAGGCATAGATACAACGAGCGGTTCTCGGTTAATACTTCGGGCAGTCGCAATCAGTTTAGATTCATCATAAACTTTTACTTCAATCAAATCTTCATCAGAAACCACATTCCGGTCGACTTCTACAGTCAGCAAATGCTTATCGATATCCGGTGTAATACGCAATTTTTCTATATATTTCTCAGACACCGGCTCTAACCACACCGTCTGCCAAATTCCTGTAACAGGGGTATAATAAATACCTCCGGGATTTTTTACTTGTTTTCCTCTCGGTTGATAACCATCATCCGTAGGATCCCAAACCTTCACCATCAACTGATTATCACCTTTCGCTACAAGAGCTGGGGTTATATCAAAAGAAAAAGGGGTGAATCCTCCCGTATGACTACCCACCTTTATACCATTTACCCAAACATCAGCTTTCCAGTCTACAGCACCAAAATGAAGCAGGATTTTTTTATTTTTCCAAGACGAAGGAATATTAAACATTCGGCAATACCATAACTCCTTCTCCTTCCCAACAGTTTTCCCGACACCGGATAAAGCCGATTCGACTGCAAAGGGGACTAATATCTGCCCGTCAAACTGCTCCGGGCAACTTTTTCCGACATCCATTATAGCATACTCCCATAGTCCATTCAAGTTTTTCCATTCATTTCGTTCCATAATCGGACGAGGATATTCCGGTAAAACCGAAGTCACATCCACCTTTTCTGTCCAAGGTGTTACAATCCTATCTCCTACGGGTTTCCATTGAGCATGAATATTCGTAAAAATACAAACCAAGATCGTACAAATAAAAAACGTCTTTTTCATGATATAACAATTATTTTTTGTTTCAACAAAGGTAGGATTTATGTCAGGACAACAATAAAAATATTTTTTCAATTTATAGAAATATCGGTGCAAAAAACGAGATTAATTGTATAGAGTTCTTTCTAAAGAACAGATATATCGATTCTTATCGGACAAATAATTCTATTTATAACCACGCTTTCTTATTTTATATTACAATACACCTCTACACATCATTATCATCAATAATTATTTCTATTTTTGTACCCGACATAAACATTGCCAATATTATAAAGTAAATTTAAATATGGAAAAAAAATTCAGCCGGGCAACTCTTTGCGTACAAGGAGGGTGGAATCCGAAAAAAGGAGAACCGAGAGTATTGCCGATTTATCAGAGCACGACATTCAAATATGAAACCAGTGAACAAATGGCAAAATTGTTCGATCTGGAAGAGTCTGGTTATTTTTATACTCGATTACAAAATCCTACTAATGATGCCGTAGCTGCAAAGATCGCAGCTTTAGAAGGGGGTATCGGAGCCATGCTAACTTCATCGGGACAAGCGGCTAATTTTTATGCTATTTTCAATATATGCCAAGCCGGAGATCATTTCGTATGTTCTTCCACCATATACGGCGGAACATACAACTTATTCGGCGTAACCCTAAAAAAATTAGGAATAGAATGTACTTTCGTCAATGCCGACGACAGTGAAGAGGAGATCAGCAAAGCTTTTCGCCCGAATACCAAAGCTTTGTTCGGTGAAACCATATCGAACCCAAGCATAGATGTGCTCGATATTGAAAAGTTTGCTCGAATTGCACATAAACACGGTGTTCCCCTAATCGTTGACAATACTTTTGCCACTCCGATAAATTGTCGTCCGTTCGAATGGGGAGCTGACATCGTAACTCATTCCACAACAAAATATATGGACGGGCATGCAACTTGCGTAGGCGGAGTTATCGTCGATAGCGGAAACTTCGACTGGGAAGCTCAGGCTGATAAATTTCCGGGGTTGACGCAACCGGATGAATCGTACCACGGACTGACTTATACTAAAGCTTTCGGGAAAATGGCTTATATAACTAAAGCCACAGCTCAGCTAATGCGTGACTTAGGTTCTATACAATCTCCTCAAAACGCATTTTTACTAAATCTCGGACTGGAGACTTTACATTTACGTGTACCCCGGCATTGTCAAAATGCACAAAAGGTTGCCGAATACCTTGAGGCTAACGATAAAGTCGCATGGGTAAATTATTGCGGATTAAAAAGCAGCAAATATTATGAATTAGCACAGAAATATTTGCCGAACGGCTCTTGCGGAGTAATTGCATTCGGTTTGAAAGGAAGCCGTGAAGATGCTATAAAATTCATGGATAGCTTAAAATTAGCTTGTATCGTAACACATGTGGCAGATGCACGCACATGTGTACTTCACCCGGCAAGCCACACTCATCGTCAACTTACCGACGAGCAATTGATCGAAGCAGGAGTTGCTCCCGATCTGATTCGCTTATCGGTTGGTATTGAAGATGTAAATGACATAATTGCCGATATAGAACAAGCTTTGGCTAAATTTTAAGAGCCTGTACAAATTTTACATATTCTTTTTTCCGGAATGTGTAACTTGCGATTATTATGAATAGTAAAAAGCTTGATACACAAATCGTATCATAGATCTTTTTACTATTCGTATTTTTTCAAATCAAATTCTTTCCACTTTAAAAGCAAATTTAATCTTTAAAGCTGTTTTTTTCTGGCAATTAATTATCACATAATTTCTTAAGAACTCTAAATTTCCCGATAAGAAAATATTATCAGGATTTTTTAATAAAAATAAACTTTCAATCGTTGCGCAAATTGAAATTTATATTTTCATTTGCATATCCTAATAATATTATTAAACATACTAATTAAACAATTGTATTAAATAAATATATTAATAATATAGAAATGGCAAATACCGAAACTAATCATGACATGGAGCAATCAATATTAAAGGTTGCCGAAGAGCTTTTTTTAGACAAAGGTTTTAACCGTACTTCAACAACTGAAATCGCACGAGTTGTAGGATGTAACCAAACACTGATACACTATTATTTCCGTACGAAAGAAAACTTGTTCAACCGTATTTTTGAGAAAAAATTAGAACAAACAATCCCTCAACTTTTCGAATTAAGTCAACAAAAAGTCTCTTTTCTCGAAAGAATACGACAAGTTATAGAAATCCATTTTTCTATCTTACAACAAAATCCGAAACTACCGAGAATGATCTTGAACGAACTCGGCACTGATCCTAAACGTACCGAATGGTTAAGAAGTTTGCTATTAGAAAAAGCAAAACCTTACTATATGCAATTTGAAGAAGAACGAAAACAAGCTATTCAAAACGGAGAAATACGACCGATAGAACCGATTACCTTGCTCCTCGACATTCTATCCATGAATGCTTTCATATTTCTCGTCTATCCATCTTTTTGCAATATAACGGGAATAGAGCTCGGAGACTTCGAAAAGGTTGCAGAAACTCGAAAAAAAGAAGTAATCACTCTTATCACTAACGGCCTTCGTCCATAAATAAATTATAAGTTCTAACAAAAACAATTCCTATGAAACGTTTTTTTATTTTAGGTGTTTTCTTTTCCTGCTTACCGGTTTTTTCCGGTTACGGACAACTATCTTTAGAAAGTTGTCAAAAAAAGGCGATAGAAAATTATCCGCAAATCAAACAATACGGATTGATAGAGCAAACGCGGGAATACAATCTATCCAATGCAAACAAAGGTTACCTGCCTCAACTCTCTTTCTCAGCTCAAGCCACCTATCAATCGGATGTCACGGAGATTCCTATTCAATTGCCGAATCTTAATATCAAGGAATTGAATAAAGACCAATATAAAATTGCCGTTGAATTAAATCAAGTCATTTGGGACGGAGGTGCTATCCGCTCTCAAAAAAACAACCTTCAAGCCTCGTCCGATGTCGAGAATAAAAAATTAGACGTAGAAATGTACGAGTTAAACGACAGAGTCAACCAACTCTATTTCGGCATTCTTCTTATCGATGAACAGTTGAAACAAAACATACTGTTACAGCAAGAGCTGGAAAGAAACTACAGACAGATAGAGTCGTACATGATAAATGGTATTGCTAATCAAAGCGACTTGGATGCCGTGAAAGTAGAGCAGATCAACGCCAGACAACGCAATACGGAATTACAAACCGGACAAGATGCTTACCTCCGGATGCTCGGTGCAATGATCGGGGAAAATATTTCGGACAGCAAAACACTGGAAAAACCGACTGCGACATTGCTTTCCAGTAATGAGATAAAGCGCCCCGAACTACAACTTTTCAAGGCTCAACACACTTTGTTAGAATCCCAGAAAAAAATTCTATCAGCCTCGAATATGCCTAAATTAGGTTTATTTATACAAGGTGCATACGGAAATCCCGGCTTAGACATGCTAAAAAATGAGTTTACACCTTACTACATAGCAGGGGTACGGTTATCTTGGAACTTCGGGACTCTTTATACTAAAAAAAATGAGAAAAAAATCATCGATACGAATATCCGGAATAATCAAATCGGACAAGAAACATTCTTATTCAACACTCGCCTGCAAATGCTTCAGGAAAACAGCGAAATAAAAAAAATCAAAGAACTTATGAAAGAAGATGATCAAATCATCTCATTACGTGACAACATAAAAAAGGCGGCTGAAATAAAAGTGAAAAACGGGACATTATCGGTAACCGAACTTTTGCGGGAAATCAATGCGGCAGATCAAGCCAGACAATCTAAACATTTACATGAGATACAATATTTAATGGCTATATATAATTTAAAAAATACAACAAACAATTAATATGAAAAAGATATATCAATACGGAATATTATCAGGCTTTCTCGCTTTATATGCCTGTGGAAATAATAGTGACAACATGGACGCTTCAGGGACTTTTGAGGCCACCGAAGTAATCGTTTCTGCCGAAGCTAACGGGAAAATAGAACAGCTCGATATCGAAGAAGGGTCTATCGTAACTGCCCGACAAAAATTAGGCTATATCGATACGGTACAGTTATTTCTGCAAAAAGAGCAACTATTAAAGAATATCCGTTCTGTAGAAAGTAACCGTCCGGATATAAACAAACAAATTGCGGCTACAAGACAGCAAATTGCGACCGCCCAAATCGAACAAAGGAGGATTATCAATTTGCTTAAATCGAATGCTGCCAATGAAAAACAATTAGATGACATCAATGGACAGATAGCTGTTCTGGAGAAACAACTGAAAGCTCAGGAATCTACATTACAAAACAATAGCAACAGCATTACAGAGCAAAGTTCGGCTCTTGAAATTCAAGTTGCACAAATAGAAGACCAACTAAAAAAATGTTCTATCAGCAGTCCTATCAACGGAACCATACTCACCAAATATGCCGAAGCCGGAGAATTGGCAAATACAGGAAAACCTCTTTTCAAAGTTGCCGACATCGAAAATATGTATCTCAGAGCATATATTACTTCTGTTCAACTGTCCCAAGTCAAAGTAGGGCAAAAAGTAACGGTAATATCGGATTACGGTGATGGGAAACGGAAAGAATATCCCGGTATCGTCACATGGATCTCTTCTCAATCGGAATTTACTCCCAAAACAATATTGACTAAAGACGAACGGGCAAACCTCGTTTATGCGGTAAAAATAGCAATAAAAAACGATGGTTATGTAAAAATAGGGATGTACGGAGAGGTAAAATTCACCTCGAATAATGACTGACTACCAAAAACAAAGTCCTATGCAAGCTATCGAAGTAAATAATATCAAAAAATCTTACGAAAACAAATATGCTCTCGGACAACCGGACTCTAAAGAAGGCATTTCATTTTCGGTATCTCAAGGTGAACTGTTCGGTATCATAGGTCCGGACGGTGCCGGGAAAACGAGTTTGTTCAGAATATTGACAACTCTTATCCTGCCAGACAGCGGAACAGCCTCCGTCGATGGACTGGATATAATAAAAGATTATAAAGAGATCCGTAATCGTGTCGGATATATGCCCGGTAAATTTTCTCTATATCCCGACTTATCGGTAGAAGAAAACCTCAAATTTTTCGCATCTGTCTTTCAAACTACTATTCAAGAGAATTATCATTTAATAAAAGATATTTACCAACAGATAGAGCCGTTTAAAGACAGAAAAGCCGGAGCTTTATCCGGAGGGATGAAACAGAAGCTGGCTTTAAGTTGCGCACTCATTCACAAGCCTTCGGTCCTGTTTTTAGACGAACCGACTACCGGTGTAGATCCTGTTTCCCGCAAAGAATTCTGGGAAATGCTGAAACGATTAAAAAATCAGGGTATTACAATACTCGTATCTACACCTTACATGGATGAGGCCCGTTTATGCGACAGGATTGCCCTAATCAAAGAAGGCAAATTCATAGGAATAGATACACCCGAAAACATTACTGCCGGCTTCAATAAAACCTTATGGTCGGTACAAAGTAACAAAATGTTCAAATTATTGACAGATTTACGGTCTCATCCCTCTATCGACAGTTGTTTTGCATTTGGTGAAACACACCATGTCACCTTAAAAAACAATGAATTAACGATAAATGATTTATGCAGATGGCTACAACAAAAAGGTCATGAGGAAATTTTAATTCAAGAAATTAAGGCTTCTATAGAAGATTGTTACATGCAGCTTGCTTAAAAACGGATGATATGAACGAAATTGTTATTGAAACAGAAAACCTGACCAAGACTTTCGGAAATTTTACGGCAGTAAACCACATCTCTTTCAAGGTTTTTAAAGGTGAAATTTTTGGTTTTTTAGGGGCTAACGGTGCTGGAAAAACAACTGCGATGAGAATGCTTTGCGGCCTTAGCAAACCGACTTCAGGAAAAGGAAAGGTTGCAGGGTTCGATATATACCGACAAGCCGAGAATGTAAAAGAGAACATCGGATACATGAGTCAGAAATTTTCACTTTATGAAGACCTAAAAGTATGGGAAAATATACGGCTTTTTGCCGGAATATACGGAATGAACGACCGTCAGATTTCCGAAAAAACGAATATTCTTCTAAAACAACTCGGATTTGAAAGCGAACGGAATACTTTGGTAAAAGAACTTCCCCTCGGCTGGAAACAGAAACTCGCGTTTTCGGTATCTATTTTTCACGAACCGAAGATCGTATTTCTCGATGAACCGACCGGAGGCGTAGACCCTTCGACACGACGTCAATTTTGGGAACTGATCTATCAGGCCGCTGATCGGGGAATAACAGTATTCGTCACGACACATTATATGGATGAAGCGGAATATTGTAATCGAGTCTCGATAATGGTCGATGGACGCATCGACGCATTAGATACTCCCAAGAACTTGAAACAGCAATTTAAAGCAGAAAGCATGGAAGATGTCTTCCAGCAATTAGCCCGCAAGGCAACTCGTAAAGCAGATTGATATGAAACAATTTATAGCTTTTGTACATAAAGAATTTTATCATATTTTCCGGGATATCCGGACAATGATGATTCTCCTCGGAATGCCGATCATACAAATTATTATTTTTGGGTTTGCACTCAATACCGATATAAAGGACATACGGGTCAGCATACTGAACCCAAACGAAGATATCGTCAGCAGAAAAATAATAGAGCGAATAGACGCCAGCGAATATTTTATCGTAGATCGCTATCTGCATACCAGCAACGAAATAGAAAAAGAGTTTAAAGAGGGCAAAGCGGATATGATAATCGTATTCAGCGAACAGTTTAGCAGCAAATTATTGCACACCGGAGAAGCCGGCATACAAATTATTGCCGACGCAACCGATCCCAATACGGCAAAAACATTCACTCAATACGCTGCAAGTATCATTGCTGCCAGCCAGCAAGAACTGACTCTCGGCAACAATATCCCTATGCATATCACCTCAAGCATAAAATTATTATATAATCCTCAAATGAAGAGTGCATATAATTTTGTACCGGGTGTTATGGGGCTCATTCTGATGTTGATATGCGCAATGATGACATCTATATCGATTGTCCGGGAAAAAGAAATGGGGACAATGGAGGTATTGTTGGTTTCTCCGATGAGACCTATCTTTATCATTTTGGCAAAAGCAGTCCCTTATTTCGTTCTTTCCTGTGTAAACTTGTTTACCATACTTATTTTATCAGTTTACGTTTTGCATGTTCCTATTGCCGGCAGTTTATTCTGGCTGATTATCGTATCTCTCCTTTTCATTTTCGTATCATTATCTCTCGGGTTGTTGATCTCGACTTTGACAAAAACACAGGTAGCGGCTATGCTGGCTTCGGGAATGATATTGATGATGCCTACCATGTTGCTTTCCGGAATGATATTCCCGATAGAAAGTATGCCTCCCATACTACAATGGATATCGCACATCATTCCGGCAAAATGGTATATAATGACCGTAAAAAAACTGATGATCGAAGGGGTAAATGTCTCTCTTGCATGGCAAGAAATATCAATTCTCATGTTTATGTCCATAATATTAATTACTATAAGTCTAAAGAAATTTAAAAACAGACTCGAATAATATGAAAATAAAATACCTCATAGAAAAAGAGTTCAAACAGATGATCAGGGACTCATTCATGCCGAAATTAATATTGATCTTTCCGTGCATGATGATGATATTGATGCCTTGGGCGGCAGACCTTGAAATAAAAAATATCAATCTGGGGATAGTGGATAATGACCATTCGGATTATTCCCGAAGGCTCATACACAAGATAAATGCATCCGAATATTTCCATTTAAAAGAAATATCTCCGACATATAACGAAGCCATGCAGTCGATAGAAAAAGGTTCTATCGACATTATTCTCGAAATACCGCCTTTTTTTGAAAAGGACCTTATCAAAGAAAAGAATGCAAACGTACTGATCTCCGCCAACACTGTAAACGGAACAAAAGGAGGACTGGGTAGTTCTTATATGATGGAAATAATAAACAGTTTTGCCGGAGAAATACAACAAGAGTGGCTAAATTCAAGTAATGCGGGTAATCTATCGGCAAACGTAAATATTTCGGTGCAGAACCGTTTCAACCCACACTTAAATTACAAATTCTTTATGGTACCGGCACTCATGGTAATGTTACTGACCATGCTTTGCGGATTCCTTCCGGCACTAAATATAGTAAGTGAAAAAGAAATAGGAACTATCGAGCAAATCAATGTAACTCCGGTAAGCAAGTTTACATTTATCCTTGCCAAATTGATACCTTATTGGATTGTCGGTTTCATAGTACTGAACATATGCTTCCTATTGGCCAAAGTATTATATGGAATCTCGCCTGTCGGAAGTCTGTTCACATTATACTTTTTTTCACTGATTTTCATTGTTTTAATCTCCGGATTCGGCTTGATTATTTCAAACTATTCAGGTACTATGCAACAGGCGATGTTCGTCATGTTCTTCTTTATGATTATTCTGATTCTGTTAAGCGGACTGTTCACTCCGGTCGCAAGCATGCCTGAATGGGCACAAACAATAGTCATATTTAATCCCTTAAAATACTTCATTCAAGTAATGAGAGCTGTTTATCTGCGCGGAAGCGGAATAGCTGAATTAATACCACAACTGACAGCATTATTAAGTTTTGCCGTGACACTTAATATATGGGCGGTTCTAAGTTATCGGAAAAACTCATAAAAGATTATCTAAAGGCAAAGAAACTGATAAAGTTATTTCAATATGATATATCAAAAAACAACGGACATGGTACAAATAAAAAAATGCACATTCGAGCATATGACGAAATCATACCCCTGCAAGGAGAAAAGCGTGCTTGACGGTTGCATGATAATGCGACAGAGTATAAAACCAGAAGATGTACAATCACCTTTCCAAGTTGAAGCTTATGCCTTACTATTTTGTATCAGCGGAGAAGTAAACATAATATCAGACTTAAGATCATACACCGTAACTCCAGGTACATTGTTCGTATATTTGCCCAATAATATTATAAAAATAGATTGCAAAAAGGAGAGTATCATAAGCGAGGTGATCTTAGCATCCGACTATTTAAGAAAGAATTTTTTGCAATGGAATAAAATATCTCCTTTATTCATCCAAACAGCAAATAACCCGGTCATCACCATTCCGACAGACAGAAGAGATGAACTCATCCGAATGTTGGATAATATACAGGAACGAATAAAAACCGCTACATGCTCGGAATGGAACAGAAAAGCTTATCATGCAGCTTTAAAAACCTTCTTATATGACATAATCAGTCTGGCCAATAATCCCGAGTTTCTCGAAATCACAAACATTCACCAAAGTAGAAATCAAGATTATTTCGCACGATTTATGCAATTGGTCTCACAATACTGCAAAAAAGAAAGAAAGGTTCATTTTTATGCATCGAAATTATGTATTTCTTCTAAATATTTATCAACTATAATCAAAGAAGTAAGCGGGAAAACACCTTCAAGGTGGATAGACGAGGTCATTATGTCAGAAGCTATTTTTCTTTTGAAATATTCCAATGCAACGGTTCAAGAAATAGCTTTTCAAATGAATTTCCCGAATCCGTCCTTTTTCGGTAAGTTTTTCAAACGTTACACCGGTTTTTCACCCAAAACTTACCGAAACAACGCAACTTTAACCATTTCATAAAAATGAAATAATCTTCTGCATAAAAACACAAATCTTAGCGCCAGTCTATAACGATGGTGGCAGTATCTGTACATTTTCCCTATCGATAGGGAAAATGATTATTCATATGAATTTATTCCAAATCAACCCCAAGCAAAATTTAAGACAGGCTTTTACTTCTATAAACTATATTCATTAGAGTTTTACTAATGAAACTTTTTTCTTTAACCTGAAGATTGTACATTTGCATATACATTGAAACACAGATCAAACAAAATGACAATGAAAAAAACTATTTGTATGATGATAGCCGCAGCTACATTTTCAACATCTGTCGAAATATCGGCAACTGAAAAAAATTTCTATTCGGTTGAAAAATTTGCAGATCTGGAAATACTTCGTTATAAAGTTCCGGGATTTGAAGACTTGACACCTAAACAAAAAGAATTAGTCTATTATCTTTCTCAAGCCGCATTGCAAGGACGAGATATTCTATATGATCAAAACGGGAAATGGAATCTGGCTATCCGTCGGACTCTCGAGGCTGTTTATACCCAATATAAGGGAGACAGAAACAGTAAAGATTTTAAAGCTTTGGAAAAATATCTGAAACAAGTATGGTTTGCCAATGGAATACACCACCACTATTCTACGGATAAATTTAAACCCGAATTCAGCCAAAACTTCTTCGTTCAAGCAGTCAGCTCTATACCGGCTCAGTCTTTGCCTTTAAAAAAAGGAGGAAGCATTAAAGATTTACTGAACGACATCACTCCGGTAATGTTTAATCCCAAGATTATGACAAAACGGGTAAATCAAACCGAAGGAGAGGATCTTGTCGCAACTTCTGCAGGGAATTATTATGACGGAGTCACTCAGGCCGAAGCCGAAGCTTTTTATAATAACATGAAAAATCCTGCCGATCCCACTCCTATTTCATACGGATTGAACAGCCGTCTGGTTAAACGGAACGGAAAAATACAAGAACAAGTTTATAAAGTCGGAGGTCGTTATTCCGAAGCTTTAGAAAAAGTCGTTTATTGGCTTGAAAAAGCTGCTGCCGTTGCAGAAAACGACCAGCAAAAAGCAGTAATCGAAAAACTGATTTCTTACAATAAAAGCGGTGATTTAAAAGAATTTGACGAATACGCAATCCTTTGGGTCGGAGATCTGAACTCTGACATTGATTTTGTAAACGGATTTACCGAAACCTACGGAGATCCTCTTGGCATGAAAGCCAGCTGGGAAGCATTGGTCAACTTTAAAAATAAAGAAGCTTCGAGACGTACCGAGATCATCAGTAACAACGCTCAATGGTTCGAAAGCAACTCTCCGGTAGATAACCGGTTTAAAAAAGAAAACGTGAAAGGTGTATCGGCAAAGGTAATCACCGCAGCTATTCTTGGAGGAGACTCTTATCCTTCTACTGCAATCGGAATCAATCTTCCGAACTCCAACTGGATACGTCACGATCACGGTTCAAAATCTGTAACGATCGAAAATATTACAGATGCTTACGATAAAGCGGCACAAGGAAATGGCTTTACAGAAGAATTTGTATGGAGCGATACAGAACGCAATTGGATAGAAAAATACGGATTTCAAGCCGATAATTTGCATACCGACCTGCATGAGTGTCTCGGGCATGCTTCCGGGAAATTACTCCCGGGTACAGATCCCGATGCATTAAAAGCCTATACCTCTACTCTCGAAGAAGCACGAGCAGACTTATTTGCCCTCTATTATATCGCCGATCCGAAAATAGTATCTCTCGGACTCCTGCCAACAGCAGATGCTTATAAGTCGGAATACTATAAGTACATGATGAACGGCCTTATGACTCAACTGACCCGTATCGCTCCCGGTAAAAACATCGAAGAAGCGCACATGCGTAATCGACAATTGATCGCAGCTTGGGTATTGGAAAAAGGTGCTCAGGATAAAGTTGTAGAATTTAAAAAGAAAAACGGAAAGACATTTGTCGTTATAAACGATTACGACAAAATGAGGACATTATTGGGCGAATTGCTGGCAGAAATACAACGCATCAAATCTACGGGAGATTATGAAGCCGGAAAGAATCTTGTGGAAACTTATGCCGTAAAAGTAGACCCCGATCTTCATAAAGAAGTATTAGCCCGTTACGAGAAATTGAACATTGCTCCGTATAAGGGATTCATTAATCCTGTATATACCCCCGTAAAAGATAGTAACGGAAATATCACAGACGTAAAAATCTCATACGATGAAGGATATTCTGAACAAATGTTACGGTACTCAAAAGACTATTCTCCCTTACCTACTTATAACGATTAGAAACTCATAAACAATAATATGGAAAACGGATAATTTCAATTATGAGATTATCCGTTTTTTATATTTTATATTGAGTAAAAATAAAAATTCTACGTACCTTTGAAACAAGCTATTTTATATCTTAACTTTTATGGAGGAAACTTTACGGGAAATAAAAAAACGATTCAGAATGGCAATGAACGGAATCGTTTCTACAAGTATGCGAGAAAAAGGGATGGGCTACCGGATTAATTTCGGTCTCACCCTTCCATTGATACGCAATATCGCAGAATCATATACCCCCAATGCAGAATTAGCCCAATATCTTTGGAAAGAACAAATAAGAGAATCGAAAATGTTAGCTACATGGCTATACCCGGCAAATGAAATGAATCCGGACAAAGCCCAACAATGGGCTGAGGAGATTCCCTATCCTGAAATTGCAGACATCTGTTGCATGAATTTATTTATCAAACTCCCGTTTGCAATACAAAAAGCAAGCGAATGGGTCACATCGGACAAAGATATTCTTCGCTATACAGGATACCAATTATTTAACCGGCTAATGATGCAAAACAGGTATCCGGACAAAACAGTAGAAGAAAATCTCATATCCTCAGTCTTAAACCAAGACGACCGGGAAATCTCCTCAATACGAATAGCGGCACTCAATTGCATAAAACGGCTGATGCACAGAGACCTTCAAACAGCAAAACATACAGCCGACATATTTCGCCATATATCCGAAACAGGAAATGACAGACAAAAAAGATTTGCAGAAGAGATCTTACTGGAATATGAATTTTGCAAAGACACTCTTTTTCCGACGCAAGATAAATGAACTAATGTTTCATTGTTCTTGTTATAAAAATTAATTATCTTTGTCCTGTTTCCTACAAATGACACCATGCCGGAAGATAAAACGAAAGAAATCGTAAGACAAAAACTTACTCAATATTTAGAAGCGAAAGGTCATCGCAAAACTCCTGAGCGCTATGCCATATTGGATAAGATATATTCGACGAACGAACACTTCGATGTTGATTCGCTTTATGACATTATGTCTCAAAGCGAATATCGGGTAAGCCGGGCAACCATTTACAATACCGTAGACCTGCTTGTCGATGCCGGTCTGATAAGGAAACATCAATTCGGTTACAATCCCGCCCAGTACGAAAAATCGTATAATATGGTCAGCCATCATCACCTGATCTGTACAAAATGCGGGAAAGTACAGGAAGTGAAAGATCAAGAGCTATTAAATGTATTGGCAAACAAAAAATTCGGGAAATTTACAACTTCATATTATGCCTTGTATGTATATGGCCTATGTAACCGTTGCAATCAGGCAGAACGAAAAAAAGCATCTCGTAAATAGCCCTTATTTTTTCAAGAACAAGAAAGTTTATATAAAATTAGGAATATACGTATGAAAGTAGATGTGCTATTAGGTTTACAATGGGGCGACGAAGGTAAAGGAAAAGTAGTCGATGTGCTAACCCCTAAGTATGACGTTATCACCCGTTTCCAAGGAGGCCCAAATGCAGGACACACTTTGGAGTTCGACGGTCAAAAATATGTACTCCGCTCTATTCCTTCAGGTATTTTTCAAGGCGGAAAAGTAAATGTAATCGGTAACGGAGTTGTTCTCGATCCTGTTCTTTTCAAACAGGAGGCCGAAGCTCTGGCAGCCAGCGGACATGACCTGACACAAAGATTATACATTTCGAAGAAAGCACATCTTATACTCCCGACTCATCGTATATTAGACGCAGCATACGAAGCTGCTAAAGGCGACTCTAAAATCGGAACGACAGGTAAAGGCATCGGCCCTACCTATACCGATAAAGTAAGCCGCAACGGATTGCGAGTAGGTGATTTGTTACACAACTTCGAGGAGAAGTATGCCAAAGCCAAAGCCCGACATGAATCTATTTTAAAATCACTTAATTATCAATATGATGTTACAGAACTCGAAAAACAATGGTTCGAGGCTCTGGAATATTTGAAAAAATTTAATCTCATCGACAGCGAACACGTCGTAAACGGATTTTTAAAAGAGGGTAAATCGGTTCTTGCAGAAGGAGCACAAGGGACTCTGTTAGATGTCGATTTCGGTTCATATCCTTTTGTGACTTCTTCAAATACCATTTGTGCCGGTGCTTGTACGGGACTCGGTATAGCACCTAACAAAATCGGGAATGTTTACGGTATTTTCAAGGCATATTGCACTCGAGTAGGGAGCGGTCCTTTCCCCACAGAGTTATTCGATGAAACAGGCGAAAAGATGTGTAGTATCGGGCACGAGTTCGGAGCTGTAACCGGACGTAAGCGTCGTTGCGGATGGATAGATCTCGTCGCCTTGAAATATGCCATTATGATAGACGGCGTTACACACCTCATCATGATGAAAAGCGATGTGCTCGACACATTCGAAACGATAAAAGCTTGTGTTGCTTATAAAATTGATGGTAAAGAGACAGAAGAGTTTCCTTTTGAAATCGATGATTCTATCGAACCGGTATATGTAGAGCTCCCAGGATGGAAATGCGATATGACCAAAATGCAAAGTGAAGACGAATTTCCGGAAGAATTTAATGCTTATATCTCATTCTTAGAAGAGGAGCTGCAAGTTCCGATCAAAATCGTTTCGGTAGGTCCTGATCGTGAACAAACAATTGTGAGATATACAGAAGAATAAAACTGCTCTTTAACAAAGTAATCGGGTGGGATTTGATTCCACCCGATTACTTTTGTAAATCATTCTCTCCCACCGGATCTCACCAGCTCGAATACCCGTTCATTGAAATCGGAGTTTTTTAACAAATCTTCTATCGTAATATGCATACGATAACGCCAATAATTGCGAGGATTAGCCGGAACATTTATCCTCTCTTCCACAGGATTATTACGGCGTATATTTCCATCAATCGAAAACCAGTCTTGTAATGGAATGATAGCCAACATAGAAGGCGAATGCATATGCATAGCAAGAATCTTTTCACATATCCACGGTTCACAGTAATAAGGAGCTTCTCCTTGTTCTTGTAAAATACAATTATAATACCGTTGGGTCTTACTTCTGTCTTCCTCCCACCATGCTCTGATTCCGGACATATCATGCGTAGAAGTAGTGCATACCGACAAGTACGGATAATTAGCAACATCTCCAAACTCTTTATCCGGATCTTTCGGCATTCTTTGTATCTCGAGTGACAGAATCTGCAACGCATTCATTACTTCCGGTACAGATTGCGGTATCATCCCCAGATCCTCACCACACACCAGCATCCCGGTTGAAGATATCAACGGTGGTAGTTTCTTCATTGCTTCATTTTTCCAAAAAGCATCTTGTCTATGGTAAAAAAAGTCAACATACAGCCGATCATAACACCATCTTTCATAATCAGTCAAAGATTTATAACTATATGTTTGCCGGGCAGAGATACAAGGATGGTACTTCCTTTTCTGGTAAGGATCTTCTACGAACAAAATTTCATCTGTTAATGCAAAAAGTCCGGATTTTATTTTTAAACTCTTCTCATCACTTCTACCACAAAAATGGTTTTCAATTTTCCTTTGCGTATTGAAATCGAGACTCAATGCATATATTCCATATCCGCATTCAAGCAGATAATCATGTATTACCTCTCCGGCATATTCGCCGAACAGACTTTGTAACATATATTCTCGAATATACGGATGTGCATGTCGGTGTTCATCAAAATAAAATCCATAAGACTGTAATTCTTCTATCGAAAAAGGAATAGCCGGATTAAAATGCCCCAATACTCCTTGTATGGCACTTTCGGGAATTTCCCAGATTCTGAAAAAACCCAATATATGATCTATGCGGTACGCATCGAAATATTCTGCCATTTTACGAAAACGGGCTTTCCACCAAGTATAACCGTCTTTAGCCATCTCATCCCAATTATATGTCGGGAATCCCCAATTTTGGCCTTCTACAGAGAAATCATCAGGTGGAGCTCCAGCCTGCGAATCCATGTAAAACAATTCGGGATGAGACCACGCATCCACACTATCCCGACTTACCCCGATAGGAATATCGCCTTTAAGCACTATGCCTTTTGCATGCGCATAATCCCTGACTTCAAGAAGCTGTATATGTAGATGATACTGAACAAAATAATAAAAACTGACTTTATCATAATAAATATTCCCACATGCACAGAATTCGGCTATATCATCCGGGTTGAAAACCGAATACATCTTCCATTTCCTAAAGTCCGGAGTTTCATAAATATCACGCAAACAGCAATAAGCAGCATAAGGCTCAAGCCATTCTCTGTTAGCCTTAAAGAACTCTTTAAAACCAGATGAATTCAATGTCTTTTTCCCTGACTGCAAAAATACGGCTTTTAAATACTCCCATTTCATAAGAGTTACTCGCTCATAATCGATCTCCGGTAAAACATTCAACTCTGCCGCAAGTTTTTCATATGCAACCATAGAATCATTGTCTTTCAACCGATCTATTGCCGTTACTCGTAAATATGCCGGATGAAGAGCAAAAATAGAATTCGCCCTGTAGGGATACGAGTCAAGCCAAGTATGAGTCATTGTAGTATCATTAACCGGCAGAACCTGAATAAACCGCTGACCTGTCTGTACAGCCCAATCGACCATCTTCTTCAAATCAAGGAATTCTCCTATTCCCCAACTTTCTTCTGAACGCAATGAGAAGACCGGAATTGCGACTCCTGCCCCTCTCCAATCCGGTAAAGGAAGATTCCATTTAAAGCCGGAAAAAACGATGTTCTCACCCGGTCCCAAATGAGGAATCTCCAAAACTCTGTTATTCCCAGATTCCCATGCAACGACATTACGGGAATCTTTCTTCATGACCAAGAATTTATATTCTACGGGATGTTTCAAAGATGATGCATCCAATACAGCCTCCCACAAAGGGAAACGTGTATCATCCATAATAATAGCATCCTTAATACTCCATGCCTCAGACATCATTGTCCCGGTCAAAGCCACAACTTCATCCGGACGAATAGAGGGTGCATATATCTGTAACGTCACGGCAGTTGAATAAGAAGGCAAAACATCTGAACCTGTCCGATGACGTGCCAAAATTACTTTATTAAACGCAGAAGAATAAAACGAACTGTCGGCAGGCATATTCTGCCAAACATCATATAAATAATAAGTATGATTTAATTCTGATGGTATAAAAGTACGAGGCTCGCCCCATTCTTTGTCATAAGACTGCCCATATTCTTTCACTAAATAATGATAATTAAATCCGGAAGATGCGCCTTGCAAATTCAGTGTTAAAGACCATATCCCATCTCCTTCATACCGCATCGGTACAGCTTTCTCCTCCTCAAAATTACCAAGAGAAGAATGACTGCCTGTCACATAAAGTTCTTGTCCCCAACGGGTACGATATTCTATTTTAAATACTATTTTCATAGCTATTCATTTTAATCATTAGCTCGTTATGAAGTTACGAATTTATTCAAAACCGATAATTATATCTCAGCCCAAAAATAAAATTCTTTCTTTCAAATATAGTTAAATGCCTGTTTAAATTTTTATCCGAAATGAAATAGTACAATTTTCAAAAGATTTAAAAACAGGCTTATAAGTTCAAACAAAAAAAGACGAACATGTGTTCGTCTTTTTTATCTATAGAATATCTTTTTATACAATAATCGACCTATTTATCCGCATTTAGATGTACCGCACGAAGTACAAATTAAACAGCCCTCCTGATAAATGAGAGTTTCCTGACCACAATTCGGACACGTTTGTCCGCTGGCTTTTGTTCCGTTCGGCAGATATTTTTTCAAAGCTCTTTCTACCCCGTTTTTCCACGTATTGATAGACTGACTGTCCAATTCAAGAGTAGAAACGAGCTTCAAAACCTGATCTATAGGCATACCGTAACGCAAGACTCCCGAAATCAATTTGGCATAATTCCAATATTCAGGATTAAACTTATCGGATAAACCTTCAATGGTCGTTTTATATCCTCTCTTATTTCGATATTGGAAATCATAACGTTTATTGCCTTCTTCATCGATAGCTTTAATTATCTTTCCTTTCGTAATATTTTTCGGAAGCAAGATTCCCTCTTCATCATCCGCCAAACCTGTAAAAATTTCATAAGGATTCCCGTCTTTCAAACCAATAAAAGCAATCCATTTATCTTTATTATTCTGAAAACGGACTACATCGGCATCCAACTCTATAGGACGTTTAGGATCAAGGTGTACCGGTGCTTTTTTCTCCTCCTTTTTGGTTGCGAGAAGCACTCCTGCCCGAGAACCATCTCTATAAACGGTACAACCTTTACAGCCGCTCTTCCAAGCTTCAACATACAACTGTCCCACCAATTCCTCTGTTACATCTGACGGTAGATTGATCGTTACACTGATCGAATGATCTACCCATTTTTGAACACGACCTTGCATTCTCACTTTCTGCAACCAATCGACATCATTCGATGTAGCCTTATAATAAGGTGATTTGGATACTAATTCGTCTATTTCTTCCTGTGTATAATTCGATCGCACTTCATAACCATTGGTCTGCATCCATGTTATAAACTTATGATGGAATACGACATACTCTTCATACGCATCTCCTGATTCATCGACAAAATCGATACGAACTTCAGGGTCATTCGGATTTACTTTCCGACGGCGACGATACACAGGCATAAACACCGGCTCAATACCGGAGGTAGTCTGCGTCATAAGGCTCGTCGTACCTGTCGGAGCAATCGTCAAACAAGCAATATTTCTACGTCCGTACTTCACCATATCAGAGTAAAGCTCAGGATCGGCATCCTTTAAACGCAGAATAAACGGGTTCTTCTCTTCTCTCTTCGCATCGAATATTTCAAAAGCTCCTCTTTCTTTCGCCATCTGCACAGAAGAGCGATATGCCGCCAAAGCCAATGTCTTATGGACTTGTTCCGAAAATTCCGTCGCTTTTTCTGTCCCATACTGCAATCCGAGAGCAGCCAGCATATCTCCTTCGGCTGTCGTTCCGACTCCGGTACGACGTCCTTTCAAAGTCTTTGACCGTATCTTTTCCCAAAGATGTAATTCTGTCTGCTTCACTTCATCCGACTCGGGATCAGACTTAACCTTATCCAATATTTTATCGATTTTTTCCATTTCAAGATCGATAATATCATCCATAATACGCTGAGCCAGCATAATATGTTGTTTGAACAGGTCAAAATCGAAATATGCTTTATCTGTAAACGGATTTACAACGTATGAATATAGATTGACGGCTAATAAACGACAACTGTCATAAGGGCACAAAGGTATCTCTCCGCAAGGATTGGTAGAAACTGTTTTGAATCCCAGATCAGCATAGCAATCGGGTACAGATTCCCGAGTAATAGTATCCCAAAAGAGGACTCCCGGTTCTGCCGACTTCCACGCATTATGTACTATCTTTTTCCAAATAGCCTGAGCATCGACTTCTTTTGTAACTTTGGGATTTTCTCCTTCAATCGGATATTGCTGAACAAAAGGCTCTCCGGCAATAGCAGCTTTCATAAAATCATCGCTGATTTTTACAGAGACATTTGCCCCTGTTACCTTACCTTCTGTCATCTTTGCATCGATAAAAGCCTCCGAATCAGGGTGTTTAATAGAAACACTCAACATTAAAGCTCCACGACGTCCGTCTTGAGCGACTTCACGGGTAGAGTTGGAATAACGTTCCATAAACGGAACTAAACCGGTAGAGGTCAAAGCTGAATTTTTTACAGGCGAACCTTTAGGGCGAATATGAGACAGATCGTGTCCTACTCCACCCCGCCTCTTCATCAACTGTACTTGCTCCTCATCTATTTTTATAATACCGCCGTATGAATCGGCCGAACCGTCCATACCGATAACAAAACAATTAGACAAAGATCCTATTTGAAAGTTATTTCCGATACCACTCATCGGACTTCCTTGAGGAACAATATAACGAAAATCTCTAAAAAGGCCCATCAACTGCTCTTCTGTAAGAGGATTAGGATATTTTTTTTCGATTCTCGCAATTTCACTTGCCAAACGAAAATGCATTTCATCCGGATTCTTCTCATAAATATTTCCATAAGAATCTTTAAGGGCATATTTGTTCACCCATACTCGGGCTGCAAGCTCATCACCCTTAAAATACTTTAATGAAGCTTCGAATGCTTCATCATAAGTGTAGTTTTTAGGTTCCACTGTTTCTTTAGTTTAAGTAGGTTTTGTGTTTTTAGAATAAATTTCCAGTATTGATTTTTGTAGAAAAATTTGAGATTACAAGTTTATAGAAAACATTTTGTTTACACAAATAAAAAACTAATTATTTATCAACAATATCAAAGTTTTCCATTTTAATAAAATAATAAACTAATAATCAGGTTATTAAAAATTCAAGAATCAACAAAAGTTTTCCAAAATAGAAATTGAATCTCAAAAAGATAAAAAACACGATACAAATACAGGCTTATCCGACAAATTATCCTATTTTTATTTTATTAATACGAGTATTTCTACCAACTCCAGACAAATTCTTACAAAAAAAGGAATAAGTAATAAAAATATTTGTGCAAAATGTCAAGCTACTAACAAGAAAAGAATATTCTCCTGATTTTATTTTGTATTTTTGTAAAAAAAGACTGCCTATGTTATTTGAAGAATTAAAACAAAGACGTACTATCCGTAAATATACCGGAGAAGATATTCCCGAAAAGTTATTGAACGAGCTTATAGAGACAGCATGTCGGGTCTCAACCACAGGTAATATGCAATTATATAGCGTAATTATTACTCGAGACAAAGAAATGAAAGAAAAATTAGCCCCGGCTCACTTCAATCAGCCGACTGTCACATCTGCCCCCGTAGTTCTTACGTTTTGTGCTGATTTTAACCGTTTCATCAAATGGTGTGATTGGCGAGATGCTCAACAAGGTTACGACAACTTCCAATCATTTTTTACAGCGGCAATCGATGCCCTCATCTTTGCCCAACAATTTTGCACAGTCGCAGAACTCGCCGGATTAGGAATATGTTATCTCGGAACGACAACATACAATGCACCGCAAATTATAGAAACGTTACAGTTGCCCAAGTATGTAATTCCGGTAACAACAATTACTGTCGGTTATCCATCCGAAATCCCAGAACAGGTAGAACGCCTTCCTTTAGAAGCAATTATACATCAAGAAAAATATAAAGATTATACTCGTGAAGATATAGATCGTTTATACCGAGATAAAGAAAGTCTTGCCGCAAACTTGAAATTCATCAAAGAAAATAACAAAAAAACTTTAGCTCAGGTATTTACTGACGTACGTTATAAAAAGGAAGATAATGAATATTTTTCAGAGGTGTTCTTGAAGATAATCAAGGAACAAGGTTTCAGATTTTAAATATATATTTGCAAGTATAAAAAGCCTGTTCGGATTTTCCAATAAAAAATATTACCAGGTTATTTTTTACTTTTTTCCGTACTATAACGTTGTTGGCGGTACCGATACAGTTCCTCTCTAAAAAGGGGAACTGATTTTTTTTTTGTGTCTCTCAAATTCTACCCGAATAAAATTTAGATAAGCTTTTAGAGCACCCCCCAAATGTTACTTCAACATACATGTACATTATGTCTGATAAAAATCATTGGAGTAACGAAAGTATAACTCGCTATCTCTATGAAGAATCTGCATTATTAAAAGAAAAAACTAAACTTTTTTCTTTATAAAAACAAATCAAAAGATAGATAAAGAACCTAATCAAGCTCCTAATTTCGTCTTTCCTTTTAAAATTAACTGATGAATAAAATCTTGTCGCTTACACTGCGTCTTATTCTTACAACGATATTTGCAATATATACAAGAACCCCATGTATTTATTCCTCTTTTCCTTGCCAATTTCAAAAGCTCTTCTTTACTGTATCGCTCCCGGTCTTGGGGAGATAAAAAAGAATCATACTTTCCAAATAGGAAATGGGTGAACCAACATACAAATATATAATGGACTTTAGAGAATACATTCCATGCCCCAACTTTATTATAAAAGAATTTATCCCAATTTATAATCTGTTGCACTGATGGCGTGTTAGTAGAAGTCCAAGTGTCTTGTCCTTTATGTCTGCGAATATAAAATAATGAAGGGTCATCAAAAAGTACCGTATTCCCGTAACCGGACATTTTTACCAAGAAAGGCCAATCATTGAATTTGTTGAACTTCTCATACTCAATAGCAGTTTTCTTAAAATCGACAGTCCGATATAATGCTGTCGCATACGCAATACGTTCTAAAAAATACATATGCGAAGCAAAGTCTTTTTGTTTTTCAAAATAATAATAATCAGGAACTATCGATTCCGGCATTCCGGGAAAATCATCATCAAAAAATTCTGTATAACGTGTTGTAATAAGAGATATATCATCTTTTTCATTCAAGACTTGCAAAGCCAGTTCTAAATATAAAGGATGCAAAATATCGTCATCATGAAATAACATCACATATTTTCCGGATGCAATTTCTTGTGCCTTTTTGAAATTTCCGAGAAATCCTTTTGTCCTGATGTATCTTACTCCACGAGAAGAAAAGCGTTCTACTGCCGATAACGTATTATCTGTACTTTCATTATCAAGCACAGTAATTTTGCTAACTCCTGCCGATTGATTTAACAGACTCTCTATAGAGAGCATCAGATAATCCGCTCTATTATGAGTCATTATATAAATATCTATATCATCAACCGTATATTTCATTACAACATGAACTAAAACCGGACAGTTTTAACATTGTTCCGGAACAGGAGTAACCGAAGTCTATTTTTTTAAAGATTCTTCTATTTCAAGAACATTAGCTCTTAAAGCTTTATCAATTTCTAATTGTTCACTGATCGTTTTACATGCGTGCAAAACAGTGGCATGATCCTTTCTCCCCAATATATCTCCGATACGGGACAACGAGTAATCGGTATATTTTTTTGACAGATACATAGATATTTGACGTGCCTGAACAATTTCTCTTTTACGAGTCTTTGCCTGAAGAAGTTTAGGATCCATATCATAAAATCCGCAAACTTTTTCTTGAATGAGTTCTATTGTAACCTGTTTCTTCTCTACATGAACGCTGGTCGAAAGGACACGTTCTGCCAAATCGATCGTTATTTCACGATTAAATATCGTAGAACGAGCCATCAACGAAACAATAATCCCTTCCAGATCGCGAACATTATCGGCAACATTACGAGCAATATAATCAACTACTTCTTCCGAAATAGGTAGACCGTCTTGATGTATTTTATTTAAAAGAATATTTCTACGCAACTCATAATCAGGCCTTTCTACTTCTGCTGTAAGCCCCCACTTAAAACGAGTCAACAAACGGGGAACCATGCCCTCCAAAGAAACGGGAGGACGATCTGAAGTAAGTACCAGCTGCTTATTATTCTGATGTAAATGATTGAAAATATGGAAAAAGGTATTCTGTGTTCCGGTTTTTCCCGCCAAATCCTGAATATCATCAATCAACAAGACATCTATACTTTGATAGAAATTGATAAAATCATTGACTGTATTGCTTCTGACAGCATTTGTATATTGTACCTGAAAAAGATGAGATGACAAATACAAAACACGTGCCGAAGGATCTTTTTCCTTTATACGTATACCGATAGCCTGCACCAAATGTGTTTTTCCAACGCCCGATTCTCCGTACAAAAACAAAGGGTTAAAGGCTGTCTTACCGGGTTTTTCAGCAATAGACTCACCTGCTGTACGAGCAAGTTTATTACTTACTCCTGAATAATAATTTTCAAAATTATAAACCGGATTCAATTGCGAGTCCAATTCTTCATACACCTGCTGTTTAAACGGATCAGGAACATGAGTTGCAGGAGCGCTTACCTGCGGCACTGCATTAACAGATTTATTAGCTCCGGCAACAACGACATCCGTTTTGGGATTCTCTACGACACCAACCTGATACTTCAATTGCACCCCGTTTCCAAAAACGCGATACAACACTCGTTGCAGAAGATCTATATAATGCTCTTCCAGATATTCGTAAAAGAAATAAGAAGGAACACCAAGTGTCAAGACATTATTGTCAAAGCTTAAAGCCCTGACCGGAGTAAACCACATAACATAAGCGCTCTCCGAAAGATTGTCCTTAATAATGTCCAAACAGCGGTCCCACAAAGTGACATGATTTGAACTCATTTTTATCAATCAAATTTTTCTATCAAAATCAAAAACAGGATTACAAAATTTGAAATTCTTTTCGAGAAAAACAAATGACTTTTTCTTTGTTTTTTTTGAAAAGAATATAATATCCTGTCTTGCAGCTAGTTATCGACACCTTATTTCTCCCCTATTAAAGACTGCAATTTCAACATATTATCAAACTGTAAATCAACATATTAAGAAGAAATACAAACTCAAAACAAACGACAAAGAAAAATAATATTCCAATAGAATTCCTTTGCTGCTAAATACTTTCAAGTTCTTATTTCAAAATTATTACAAAAACCGATTATTTATATCAATTCTAAATAACAAAATTTATTTTTTCCTTCCGAATAATGAAAAGTGAACATACCTTTTAGGATTCAATCTTAAGTCTATCAATAAAGAATCTGCACTTCCTACCGTGTTCAACAAACCGTCATATAACTGTTTGTCATTGAGAAGCAACCCTAATGTATTATCGTTATTATTCAACTTATTCGTAATACTTTGCAACCCCAATAATGTAGAATCGACCGAAACTACTGTTTTTTTCAAATCCAATTCATTCAACCGGGATGAAAACTCATTTACATTTTCTGTTATACCGGTAACATTCGCTAAAATAGGAGGCATATCCTTATCCATAATATGAGAAAGTTTTTTAGAAGAAACCTCTAAATCGGCAGTAATACGATTCAAATGATCTATTGATTCGGATAAAGCCGGATTGGTCACAATTGCCTGTATTCCTGTAAGAATAGTATCTATTTTAGGGAGCATGGCTGTTAATTGCGGGAGTACATTATTTTGAATACTGCCCAACATATCGGGAGCATTCTCTCCTATCAACACATCACCTGCCGAATGATAAGTACTTACGTATTTATTCAACCGCAAATCGATTGTTGCCGTACCCAAGAAATCAACCATTAACACAGCTTTGCTTCCCGAAGGAACTTTCAATTGATTATCCAAACTCACTTCAACGGTTACAGTTCCCGGCTTATCATAATTATAATTAATCTCCCGCACCAAACCGACTTTAAAACCATCGATCACAACAGGGGTGGAAACGGTTAATCCTGTTACATTTTTATACTCTATGTAATAATAATTGGTAGGCTTCATCAAATTAATGCCCTTCAAATACTCTATACCTACCACCAAAATAGCAGCACTTATCAACACGGCAAGTGCAATTTTGACCTCTTTTGTAAAAAGCTTTTTCATATTTTAATCTCTAAACACTGCATCCCGACATAATCCATCAAACAAGTTCATTGTTTCTGCTCCTCGATCTGCAGTTTATTTTAATATCTCCGTTCGTCTTTCATTTCACTTTTACACCATCCTTAAAAGAAATAATAAAAGCGTCTTTAAATAATTTCCGAACTCTCGGTAATTCTTGTAACAATTTTTTTCGATCGGTTGTTTCCCCATAAGTATATTTATATAATCCGTTTTCCCGATAATATGACACAGGAGAAAGACCTTTAAAACAGGAATTCTTTTCTCCGTACTTTTTAGGTGAAACCATGATCTGTATTTTATATACAATTTCGCTACCGGAAGATGCCGAACTCTTTTCCGAATTTGTTTTTGTCACGACAATTGTTCTATTCTCACTCTGAAGCGACGAATCCGTCTTTTCTTTTGCACCATTTCTGCTTACGACAGCACCTTGTTTTCGGTCACAATCCGATTTATAGTCACAAAAGGCATTATAAATAGATTTTGCCATCTGCAACTGTCCCTTTTCCGACGCAAGATAAGCCTCTTCATTTCTATTGGATATATACCCTACCTCTATAAGGACACTCGGCATACCCGTATTACGCAATACAAGAAATCCTGCTTGACGCACCCCCCGATCAACTCTTTTCGCTGAATTCTTAAACTGCCTTTGTATAGAAGAAGCAAGATTAATGCTTTGTTCAAGATGTTTATCCTGCAAAAACTCAAACATAATATAAGATTCGGTAGAGTTCGGATCAAAGCCTTCATAACGTTTAGAAAAATCATCTTCCAGAAGAATTACCGAATTTTCCCGTTTAGCTACCCTCAAGTTTTCTTCTGTTCTCGCCAAACCTAAAGTATAGGTTTCTGTCCCGTAAGCGGAACGATTTGTGGCAGAATTGGTGTGTATAGAAATAAAAAGATCGGCCTTAACACGATTTGCAATATTCGCTCGTTGCTGTAATTCTACGAAAATATCACGATCACGAGTATATACAACCTTTACATCTGGATGATTTTCCCGAATAAGTGCACCTAATTTCAAAGCAATACCCAAATTTATATTTTTTTCCCGGATTATTCGTCCTATTGCTCCCGGATCTTTCCCTCCGTGTCCGGCATCAATCACAACAACGAATTTCTTTCCCGAAGCCTGAGTATATGCAGAAAAAGGGAATAGAAAAAGAACAATAAAAATATATAAACAAAACCGACATATAGATTTCATCATCGTAATCTGCTGAATAAAACAGACAACCGTCAAAAAAATTTGAGCTATCTGTATATATCACTTAACTTGCAGTTACAAAGATAAAAATAAAAGGATATAAAAGAGGTTAAAGGTTTATGATTTTTTATCTCAAGTATCAATTTACAATATAAAAGACCTCTATATCTGAATAAAAATTCTATTTTTGCTTTTCGAAAAAGAGAGAAACAAAATGATAAAAAAAAGAGTATCAGAATTTCTTATTATTTGTATTATCGGATGTATATGGGGATGTAAAAACAGGGAAAACGATTCTGTTTCAGAAACAAAATCCATCACACTGGAACGATTCGACCAAGACCTGCAAAAATTCATATCGGGAAACATGAGCGACACTGCCCGTTTTATAAAAGAATATTCTGATTTTCTTTCCATTTATTGTTATGAAATATTGAATTTGATACAGAACAATCCACAAGATTCCTTATATAGCAAAACCGGTCTAAACAAATTCTTTTCTAACTCTGCAATAAAAAAGTTGTATAAAGATACCGAGTCTGAATTCAAAACGACCGATGATATAGAATCCGGATTATCGGATGCTTTTTCCCGATATTCCCTCCTATTTCCCCAGGCCTATCTTCCCAGAGTGTTAACACACGTGTCCGGATTGAATCAATCGATTATTACTACCGATTCTATAATATCCATCTCTTTAGATCATTATCTTGGAGCATCATATCCGGGTTACCAAAACATATATAATCCTTATCAACTTCCGACAAAAGAACGAAGCCGCATTCCCGTCGAGGTCATGCAAGTGCTATTATATACTCAGTACCCGCAAGAAAATGAAAATAAAACTCTTCTTGACGAGATGGTCTATGAAGGTTTCATATTATATACGCTACAACAACTATTTCCACAAAAAGATATAGGAGAAATACTTGGTTATTCAGACAACAATATTTCGTGGTGCAAAAAAAACGAACATGCAATATGGGATAAAATAATACGTCAAAGGCATCTTTTCTCGACAGACTTATTATTAAAGAATAAATATCTCGGACCTGCTCCATTTACATCACCGATTTCACCCAATTCTCCGGGCAGAATAGGTCGTTGGATAGGTTGGCGCATAGTATCTGAATATATGGAAAGATGCAACTGCTCTCTTCACGAATTATTGGAATATCCGATCGACGGGGAACAAATACTAAAGGTATCGAAATATAAAGGAAAAGGATAATAAAAACAATATGAATACAACCAACTCTCAAAAACAGCTCTACGGATTATTAGGATATCCGTTAATACACTCTTTCTCAAAAACATTTTTCAATGAAAAATTCATTGCAGAAAACATACCTGCCGAATACATTAATTTTGAAATAGACAAAATAGAACTTATCAAAAAAGTAATTGTCGAAAATCCGGAATTAATGGGACTGAACGTAACTCTTCCCTATAAAGAAGCCGTTATTCCATATATGAACGAAATGGATGAAACCGCCCGTATGATCGGAGCTGTAAATGTCATCAAATTTATACGTGAAAAAGGAAAACTTAAACTCAAAGGGTTCAACTCAGATATTATAGGTTTTACCGATTCTATACGGCCTTTATTAAACTCTGAACATAAAAAAGGTTTGATATTAGGGACTGGAGGAGCTTCTAAAGCAGTATGGTACGGATTATTATCTTTAGGGATTACCCCCCAGTTAGTTTCCCGTACAGCAAAAAAAGATGTTCTTACATACGAAGATCTCACTCCCGAAATTATGTCTGAATATACGGTCATCATCAATACTACCCCTCTGGGAATGTATCCACATACAGCGACCTGTCCTCCTATTCCTTATGAACAATTAACAAATAAGCATCTTGTCTATGATTTGATTTACAATCCCGATCAAACTTTGTTTATGGAAAAAGCATCTAAACAAGGTGCTGTTACTAAAAATGGACTCGAAATGTTACTGCTGCAAGCTTTTGCATCATGGGACATTTGGCATCGATAAACAAAAATTAAATATTCTGCAACTATTCGTCCGGTCGATTGTTATATCAACAAAACCTATTAAGAATCGACCGAACGAATGATAACGTTATTATCTCCTACACGAACGATGAATATGTCTCCGGTTTCCGGAACATATCCTCCAGCAACAACTCCACAATTCTTGTCAGAGGCCGAACGTATCATATCCGGTGTAAAAAAACTTTCTGCAAAAGAATTGGAAGGACAAATGAACTTAAGTCAAAAAATAGCAGAAAACGATTTTCATTATTTCCAACAATTCGATTTACCTACAACAATACAAAAACAAGCTGTATTGGCATATAGCGGTACTATTTATCAAAAACTCGACGCATCGACATTTAAAGAAAAAGATTTTTTATATGCACAACAACATCTACGCATTATATCGACTTTATACGGAATCCTCCGCCCTCTCGACGCAATCAAAGCATACAGATTAATGTTCTCATTAAAAGTTCCCGATTTAGGGACAAAGGATCTATACCAATTTTGGCAACCTATAATAACAAAGGCATTAATCGACGATATAGTAGCAGATGACGGTATTCTGATAAATCTGGCATCAGAAGAAATATTTAAATCGATAGATATTTCAAAAGTTCCAAATCACTTGAAAATCATTCATATCAAATTCAAGGAACACAGAAACGACTCTTATAAAAGCATACAAATATATTCAAAACAATACCGGGGAAACATTGCCCGGTATATAGTAAAAAGTCGGATTAACCGTCCCGAAGACATACAACAATTCAATCAAGATGGTTATAAATTCAATAAACAACTATCAACTCTTGATAAATATATTTTTACCCGTTAAATAACAATTATATTATGAATAAAAAAAACGTATGGAAAATTATCGGTGTGTTTATCGCTATCATTCTTATGCTTTACTGGCTGTTTGCCGGCACAAAAATAGAAGAAGAGAGTGACGGGATATACACGCCGGAAGCAATAGAACAAGCTGTGCCTTAAATACCATACTCACACTGCGTAATAAAACGAGGTTTTAAAGCAAAAAAAAGTGAAAATTTAAAACATTTCCGAACCGATACTTGTTATTGGTTTAGATTTTACATATCTTTAAATACAGTTTTCACTAAAACCCAACATGTTATGAAAGCGCTCATTATTGCACAGAATGCCGGACGGATATGGTGCTTGCTCGAAGGTACTTACACCATTACGGTCGATCGTATGAAACGGACATTGGGGCTTGATGATGCTGCTTTTTTTGCGGCAATCGGATGGCTGGCACGGGAAAAAAAGATTTATTGTAGTGAAGACAACGGTGAGTGGTACATCAGTAATAAACAACCTTTAGGATTCTTTAGTTTTGGATAAAGCTTTTTACCACGTAACATTCTATCAGAGGAGTATTAACGAATAATACTCCTCTGTATTTTTATAACCAGGAAAACTAATTTTATCAGAAAATATGCTATAAAACATATTTATTATCTATATTTGTCCCCGAAATATGACTCTTCCGGAGGGATAAACGGATACAGAAAGTGTTTCGGAAAGAAGAAATGAATTGATTTAAAACGACTTCTTCTTAAAATTTTAAAGATTTATCGATATAACTAATTAATTTAATAATTATCCCAATTATTAAAAAGCCTGAGTTAAGGTTGAATTACACTACAATACTATATAACAGGGAAATTAGAAATTCCGGTCAATAAAAAAAACGTAGGTTTTAATCCTTACTCAGACATAAACATAATTAACAAAAAACAATGATAAAGAAGATATTGGTAGCCAATCGCGGCGAG